>Ga0265298_10000078_pt1 | contig 140727 bp, 115 predicted proteins | sample AusTroGonzalo_MG_3_FD_193486 | JGI IMG/M metagenome (GOLD analysis project Ga0265298, IMG submission 193486) | Bovine rumen microbial communities from tropical cattle in Woodstock, Queensland, Australia - Gonzalo_01 | ecosystem: Host-associated > Mammals > Digestive system > Stomach > Rumen ...
CGTGTCGCTTGTGTCGACGGGTTTAGAACCGCCGCCGCAGCTGACCACAAAAATCAAAGCTGCAAAAAGCGCGAAAACTACAAAAAATTTCTTCATTTTTTCCTCCATTTTGTTGTGCGCCGCAACACTAAGGAGCTTAGGGAATTTAAGGAGCCTAAGGAGCTTAGGGAGCGGCGCGGAAAATTATTAAAAAAACTTGATTTTATTTCTAAATCTATAATTGAAATGTGATTCTTGGAAAATTTATTCACTTTATAACACTCTGTTTCTTTAAAAAATCAAAAACAACATATAATAAAGAAAGAAGCTTGAAAGGCAAGTTTTCGTCTCGGAAAAAAGTGCAAAAAAGGGAGATGAGAGTATAATTCCACGTTTTTTTGTTAATTAAACTTAAGGAAAAAAGATGTTTACGCACATTTTGGTCCGTTACGACGAGATCGCTTTAAAAAAACGCAACCGCGCATGGTTCGAGGATCTGTTGCTCAATAACATTAGATCGAGTGTGGCCGGAGTCGCTTCGGCAAGGAAGTTCCGCGGCAGGATGGAAGTAGAGCTCAAAAGCGAAGATTCGCTTGACGATGTTGTGAACCGCCTTTCGCTGATACCAGGAATTTCAAGTTTTTCGCCCTCTTTCAGGCTTCCGCTCGACGCTGAATGGAACGATATCGTCGAAAAGGCGGTCGAACTCGCGAAAATCGCCGAAAAAGACGGCACGAAAGTCCTCAAAGTCATCTGCACCCGCTCGAACAAGGCATATCCCGGTAATTCGATCGACATTCAGAAAAAACTTGCCGGTGCGGTCCTTTCGATAATGGACAAGGTTTTCACCGTTTCGATGAAAGACTACAACTTCGCACTTGAAATGGAGATCGACAGTTCCGGAATCTATCTTTTCAGTAAAAGGATCGCCGGAACACGCGGACTTCCGGTCGGCTGCGCAGGTGAATATCTCTCGCTTTTGTCAGGCGGGATCGACAGTCCGGTAGCCTCCTACCTCACGATGTGCCGCGGCGGAAAGGTCAACTATCTGAGTTTTTATTCACCGCCTTACACCGGGGAAGAAAGCATGAAAAAACTCGAAGATCTGGCGCGTCACCTCAAAAAGTATCAGGGTGTTTCGACAAAACTTTACATCGCGCCGCTCATCGACATCCAGCTTCTCATCCGCGCGAGGTGCTTCGAAGGCTACCGCACGATCCTTTTTAGAAGAATGATGTTCAAAATTGCCGAAAGGATCGCTACGGAAAACGGCTATCAGGCGTTGATCACCGGGGAATCACTTTCTCAGGTTGCAAGCCAGACGATCGAAAACCTCACCTGCATAAACGATGCCGTAAAAACGATGCCCGTCATCAGGCCGCTTATCACTTACGACAAAACAGACACGATAAAAATTTCCGAAAAAATCGGCGCATTCCCTATATCGATCAGAAACTGCCCTGACAGCTGCACGGCATTTCTTCCTAAGTCACCGATAATAAAGGGAAAACTCGACAGAGTCCTTGCCGAGGAAAAGAAACTTGAACCTGAAATTTTCGGTCTTCTGGAAGAATCTCTGAAAAATCTGAAAATCATAGAAATATAAAATTTTCTAACTATCTATGATGATTGCATAAAATTTTCCTGTTTGCTCAAAAATTGCTTTCCCAGATTTTTTCTGTAAATTAAACCGTTTTTTTTCTTTTTAATATTTGTATTTTTTTTATAGGAGTTCGAGATGAAGAAGTTTTTTGTTGTTTTTGCACTTTTTTGTGCAATGTTGTTTTTTGTTTCCTGTGGAGAAACCAATTCCACGGTTACAACAACTACAGTCGTAAACGATGATGATGAAGATACGAATGACGCTGATGTTGACGATGCGACCGACGACACAGGTGACACGGTCGACGATACTTCCGATACGACAGAACCTGACGACGGCGACACAGAAGAGAGCGGCAAAAAGCAGGGCGAGCTTTACGGCAGGTGCTATCCGAACAAGACCTGCAACGAAGGGCTTGAGTGTGATGAAGAAAACGACACTTGTATCAAGGATCCGGGGCATACTGATAATGACGAGCCTGGGGAACCGGACGAAGATTCCGACACAACTCCTGACAATGACACCGATACAGATACTTCTGACACGCTTCCCGATCAGGATACCGACACCGATACCGGCGATACTCAGCCGCTGGAAAGCACTGAAAATCACACGATTTCAGGTTCCTACCAGATCGGAAGCGATGTTTCGGGAATAGAAACAGCCCTTTATGAATGCGGCAAAACCGAAAAAATAGCTTCGGCGAATACCAATGCGAAAGGCGCTTTCAGTTTCAAAGCAGATATTTCGGCAACCAAGACCTACTGCGTAAAAGCCGGTGACTTTGCAAGCTGCTTCAAAGGAATGAGCGACCACACTGCGAACATTTCCGAAATCACGACCGCAGCTTATCTTCTTGACAAAACCTGTGCAGACTTAAGAAAAAGCGAAACAAAAATCCGTACTTATGCAAAACTCGGAACGGGCGAATGGCTGGGCGAGCTCGACTATTCCAAACTTTCGGGCATCAAAGAAGGCTTTAAACTCCTTTCAACATACATAAATTCAACTGAGAACAAAACCCTTTCCGAAAAAATTGCGGAAGATTCAAAGAAAGAAACTCCCGAATTTGAGAAATTTTTCAACGGCTTCAGAGTTTCACTTGACAAAAATGAAGTAATCATCGGCGAGACGGCTGACAGCAGCGCAAATTTCGGCATCGAAGGCGGCAGCGCGAAAGTCGCTCCGAATTTCAAAATCACATGGACTTTGAAAAATAAATCGGCTGAAGCCGCGACTTACAAGTTCACGACTTCAAATCCCGGCGAGTATGTAGCAAGAGCAAAACTTACTTCCGACGGCGGTGATCCGATCATGCTCTCAAACGATTCCGCGACAGTTCTCTTCCTTCAGAGAAAGACCGGCGGCACTGTTTATGTAAGCGACACGTCGAAGAACATTTCATTCAGAATCGATGACGGTATTTACGGCGTAATTCCGAAGGGAACAGTTGTCAAAAAAGGCGGAAGCAAAATAAATTCAATAAGTTACACTGTTCTTTCAGCTGGCGGCAATCAGGTTTCGAGGCTTGAGTTCGGACCTGCCGGAGCAGTTTTCGAAGGCGACACAATGTACTTCGTCCATGAACTCAGCACTGTTTTCGGCGGTGATCCGATCATGCTTTCGGCAACGAGAACGAATGCCGACGGTTCGGTCGATGTTATGAATTCGGCTGCAGGTGACCCGATAATGATGGCGGCTGCAGGTGATCCCATTATGACAACTGCTGCGGGTGATCCTATCATGCAGGCTGCGGCAGGAGACCCGATCATGAATTCGGCAGCAGGTGACCCCATTATGACAGCTGCGGCGGGTGATCCTATTATGACGAGCGCTGCGGGAGATCCGATCATGACAAGTGCTGCAGGCGATCCGATCATGTCGGCAGCTGCAGGCGACCCCATAATGACAAGTGCAGCGGGTGATCCGATTATGACCTCGGCTGCGGGCGACCCCATCATGATGGGAACAAGCTCAAGCGCAATGATTTCTCAGACAAGCCACTATTCTACATTCACGGTCGAAGCAGCTTCGCTTCATGTTTCGGTTGACACTCTGGTTGCAAGATGGTGCGACGGCTCATTCTACCGCGGATATTCACCTATCAAATTCATTAAAGAGGGATTTGAAAAGTATAAACCGGAGAGCACTCTTCTTCCGTACCTTGACTGTGATCATTTCGCGGATCTCGGAAACGACCTCTACGAGCTTATGAACAAGCCTGTTGGATATCAGAGAAATCTCAACCTTTTCGAAAACCTTTTCTTTGTTTCGGAATTTTACAACCGCATGAACGCAAAACGTGAAAGCGGCGCACTTGCGGCTGTTAAAAACGGTCTTGAACTCAGGACTGCAATCGCGGCACTTTACACTGCAACGACTTCATACAACAGAAGCACGAACATGGCGGATCTCTTTGATTCCACGATGATTCCTCTGACTTATAACGGAACAAATCCGAAAGACTACACTTCGAAAGCAAAGGTTGCACTCACCGGCAACGCGAATGCGGCAGACAGATATGCGGCCACGAAGAAAGAGATGATGATTTTTGCGAACTACATCACGACTTCTTCCAAAGGACCTGACTTCAATTCGGTTTCCGCGGTTCTCAATCCCGACCAGCTTGTCTGCGCATGGTTCAATCCCGAAACTATGCCTCAGAACTGCAACAAAGTCTACACGATCAATGATGCAGGTCACGTAACTCTCGGCGGCACTGAAGTTTCTGTAGCTGAAGCAAATGCGATATTCACGAAATACTTCATGCCTTTTAACAGCAGACTTGACGATGAAGAAAAACTTCATCTTTTCAGAACTCTGTATCTTGCACTCAAATATGCAGGAACGATTTTCTATAACGGCACGGACGTTGAAGAACTTAACGACAGCCTTCTTGAAACTGCATATCTTGTCTTTGACGGGATCGACGGAAACGCGAACGCAGTCAGCATAGTTGACTCGTTTGACGCGTCGGCTCACACCGTTTCAGTCCTTGACGGAAACGAGATGGCTGCAAGACCTTACCTCACGAAACTGAGCGCACTTACAGACAAGATTTCTCTCAAAGTTGCATCCGAAAGCGCTGATGTAGAGAAAGTCCTCATAAATATCGAAGGAAAAGAGTTTGAGAAAGTTCAGGAAAATACGAGAACTTACTACAAACAGACAGGTGATCTCAAAGAGAAATCGATAGTTCTCACTCCGGGAAGCCTTTCAGGCACCACTTCTCTCAAAACTCTCCTTGGCAGTGAGAATGTTGACGAGCTCGGCAATATCACAGGAAAAATGACGATAGTCGCAACTTCCAAGATTTCAGATAAAACATATTCGACACAGAAAACTTACGACTTCTTTGTCAACGATGACAGCGACGGCGTAAATTCGAAAGAAGTTCCTGCCGACATCCAGATTTTTGTCCATGATTCGACAGGTCATGCAATTCCGGAAGAGGCAAATCCGACTATCATTCTCAATCCGGGCAACAAGGTTTACTATCCTGAAAACGGCGTAGTAAGCATAGAAAACCTTACTCCTGCAGCTTACACAGTTGATGCTTATGCAGACAGATACTACGCGAAAAATGTCAGCGTAAATGTTCCGGCAGGCGCAAATTTCAGCGTAGAAATCAGACTTGACGAAGAACTTACGAGCACGGATGACGCAAGTCTCGAACTGAATGTAAAAATCGACACTGCAAAACATCCGTCGAAAGTCTACATCCAGATCTATAACGACGATATGGACCTTGTAGCGAACGAAACTGCTAAATTCAACAATGAGACCAACACTTACGACAAAGTAAATGTCAAAATAAATTCGGGCAGATACACGCTTCTTGCAGTCGGCGAGGATTTGTACAGATACCTTGAGGCAATAACGCTTTACGAAGGTTTGAACACGAAAGAAATAAAGGTCGTCGCAAAGAACGCATGCGGAAACGGAATCGTTGATTCAGCTGAAGAATGCGAACCTTCACTTACGGCTCCAGTTTCCTGCGGCACGATCTATCCTGCTTCGACCTATCCAGAAAAAACTGCGACATGTGATCCGAACACATGCACGTTTGACAAGCAGGAATGCGGCAAAGCGGCATACTGCGGCGACGGCATCCTTGATGCAGGCGAAGGCTGTGACGGCGGTTCGAAGGCATGTGCCGAAATAGCTGGTTTGGGAGATTCGAAAGGCACTGCACCGTGCAAGAACGATGACTGCTCGGGTTATATCACGGCAGGAAACTGCACAAGATCGACAGCTTCATGCGGCAGTCTTCCCGCAAACGCGCAGTGGAATGACGGTGAAGGAACATTTGCACAGGCTTATGACGGCGCAAACTGGATTCCTGCAGCGAAGAGCGCTGAGTTTGGCACAACGAAAGAAGAATGCACATTCTCGTGTACCAAAGGCTACAAGTGGAACGGCACTTCCTGCGAACAGTATCCGCTTTCACTCGGCTTGATATGCACGGGAGAGACCGGCTGCTTTGACACAGAGAACGAGACCGAATGTCCTGCTTACGGCGAAGCTCTTTTCGGACAGGATGCACAGTATGCTGAAACTGGTTTCTGCACTGAGCACGTTTTCACGACAAGCGGAAGCGGCGACAAGAAGATAGTAACCGATGCATATACGCATTACGAATGGACTGCTGCGACAAGTGAAAACGCGATGAACTGGTCTGCAGCTGACGATTACTGCTCGCATATTGACAACGAAAGCGGTTCAACAGCAGTCTGGAGACTTCCGAGCCCGGCAGAACTTCTCACGATCATAGATGCAGATAATGCAAGTCCTGCACTCGACAATAACTACTTCACGGCTTACGGTCACACATTCTGGGCAAAAGAAGACATTAGAAACAACGGAAACGCGTGGAGAATAGATGAAAACGGAGCTCTTGCAAGTGTTGCAAAAACGGAAAGCTATCATGTTCTCTGCGTAAGAATCCACGACTACGACATAACGGAAAACCGCTTCACGGCTGAAAATGAGACGGTAAAAGATAATGAAAGCGGACTCATGTGGCAGAAACAGCCGGTAGCATCGAGAACATGGGCTGAAGCTCTCAACTACTGCGAAGAAGTTGCAACATCCGACAAATTCGACTGGAGACTTCCGAACAGAAACGAGCTTGCGTCTCTCATCAATTATGAAAAGGCAACCGGCGCAATGAGCGACTTCCCCGGCATTGCGGCAAAAGGTTTCTGGACTTCTACGACGGATATCAGCTCTGCTGCAAATGCATGGACAGTTGATTTTGCAACAGGAAGTATCTCTTCAACCGAGAAGACTTCAACGAAATACATAATCTGCGTAAGGAACGACGAACCGTGCTTCGGCGACGAATGTCCGAATGTATGCGGATTTGACCAGTGCAGAAACATGGATAATTCAACAGGACTCTGTACCGCAAACGGATACGACTTCACATGCGGCTGCAAGTCTGGCTTCAACTGGAACCACGCAAAGTGCCTTCTTGACACGACGAGATACATCGCATGCACAGGTCTTCCTGAAAACGCAGTCTGGAACACCGTTTTCGGTATCAGCCAGACTTACGACGGCAACAAGTGGTATCCGAGCGAAGTGGGAACGTTCAACAAGATCGAAAGCTCGACAGAATGCCGCTTCAAATGCGCGACAAATTATAAATGGGATGCAGACGAAGAAAAATGTCTTCCGGTTTCAAGAATTGCGAACTGCTCGGAAAAGAAACCTTACTCCGACTGGAACGTAGTTTCGAAGATATCGCAGACATGGGACGGCGAGAAGTGGGAACCTTCGTCAGAATCTGAATACAACACGGAACAGAGCGAAGAAGAGTGCCGCTTTGTCTGCAAGGAACATTACAACTGGGATAGCGAAAACAACATCTGCGATCCTGAGAGACAGCCGGCAATATGCATCGGACTTCCGGTAAACGCTCACTGGTGGAATGAACCTTCCATCACGCAGACATGGACAAACGGCGGCTGGGCACCTTCCGCAACAGGAACGCACAGCACCGATGCCGAAGAGAACAGATGCTACTATACCTGCGATACGAACTATGAGTGGAACGACACTTCCTGCGTAGCAAAGACTCAGACTAAAAACTGCACCGGTCTTCCCGACAACGCGGAATGGAACGGAAATACATCGATAACGCAAACTTGGGACGGCACGGGCTGGTTCCCGAATGAAGCAGGAACTTACAACCCCGAGTCAAATCAGGCTTACTGCCGCTATAAATGTAAGGAAAACTACAACTGGAACGGTTCGGCATGTGTTCCTGAGACACATATTGCAAACTGTGTCGGACTTCCTGAACATGCTCTTTGGAACACTGTTTCAAGCATAACCCAGACTTACATGAACGGAACTTGGGCTCCGTCAACAACGGCGACCTACAGGGCAGAGGCAGTTGACAACGAGTGTCACTTCGTCTGCATGGACAACTATAATTATGATAATACAACTGGAAAATGTAATCCTGTAACAAAGACAGTTGACTGTGTCGGGCTTCCTTCGAACGCTTCATGGATCAATTCGGCCATTGCCCAGACATGGACTGACAACGGCTGGATGCCGGCAGCTACCGGCCACCACAAGTCGGTATCGGCTGAGGGATGCAGCTTCGACTGCAATACCAACTATGAATGGAACAGCGACAGTGCTTCCTGTGTTGGTGCAAAACACAACGGCGAGTGTACTGGTCTTCCGGCAAACGCACAGTGGGTCGGCAGTGTCTCGATCCAGCAGACATGGAACGGCTCATCCTGGCTGCCTGAGCTCACAGGTTCATACGGTGAGCAGGCTATTGCAAACGAATGCCGCTTCAAATGTAAAAACAACTATCAGTGGAACGGCACGGGCTGCGTAGGTGCGACAAAGACAGCCGAGTGCAACACAAAACCGGAAAACACCGTATGGAACACGGTCGCAGCAATAACACAGACTTACAACGGCTCTGATTATGCACCTTCTACTGCAGTTTCCTACTGCGCAGCACCTTCAACAGAGAACTGTTGCTACAAGTGTGCTGAAAACTACACATGGAACGGCACGAAGTGTGTCGGTGCGACAAGAGAAAACCAGGCTTGCACCGGACTTCCTGCAAACGCCGAGTGGTGGAATGGCAGTTCGTCGATAAGCCAGACATGGAACGGCACGGAATGGGCTCCGTCGACCGCAGGAAACTACAGTGCAAGCGCAGTTTCAGGCGAATGCCGCTTCAAATGCAGCGAAAACTTCACATGGAACGGTACGGGCTGCATCGGTGCGACAAGAACCAACCAGCAGTGCGGTGATGCTCCTGCAAACGCAACGTGGCAGAACCCGAGCATTTCTCAGACGTGGACTCTTGTCGGCGACAATACCTACGACTGGAGACCGACTCTGGATGCTCACCACAAATCGGTTTCTGAAGAGGGCTGCAGCTACGTATGCAACGAAAACTTCACATGGAACGGTACTGCTTGCGTCGGTGCGACAAGGATCGAAAACTGCACCGGACTTCTTGCAAATACGCAGTGGAACACCGTTTCAAGCATAAAACAGACATATACGAAGAATGCTGACAACACTTACGGCTGGTCGCCTTCCAATGTCGGTACTTACGGTGCCGAAACGACGGAAGAGTGCCACTTCAAGTGCAAAGAATACTTTGAATGGAAAGACGGCGAATGCAAAGGAACGACAAAACCCGACAACGCATGTACCGGTCTTCCGTTAAATGCAGAATGGGTCGGCGGCAATACAGTCGAGCAGACCTGGAACGGCTCTTCTTGGGTTCCGTCAACTGAAGGACACCACGATTCAGTTCCAGGCGAAGGCTGCGTCTTTACATGTAAAACCAACTATACATGGACGAACAACGAGTGCAAACCCGACACAAGAAATGAAGGATGCACCGGACTTCCGACGAATGCAGAGTGGCTCGGCAGTAACACAATCAACCAGACATGGAACGGCTCGTCCTGGCTGCCTGAACTCACCGGTTCATACAGTGATCAGGCTGTTGCAGGCGAATGCCGCTTTAAATGCCAGAACAATTACCAGTGGAACGGCACAATATGCGTCGGTGCGACAAAGACTGCTGACTGCAACACAAAACCGGAAAATACAGTCTGGAACACGGTCGCAGCAATAATGCAGACTTACAACGGCTCTGATTACACACCTTCCACAGCAGTTTCCTATAGCGAAACGCCTTCGACAGAAAACTGTTACTACAAGTGCGCTGAAAACTACACATGGAACGGCACTTCCTGCGTTGGCGCTACAAGAGAGAACCAGGCTTGCACCGGTCTTCCGGCAAACGCTGAGTGGAGAGGCGGTGTCACGGCTATAACCCAGACCTGGAACGGCTCCGAATGGATAAATTCCACAGTCGGAAGTTACAGCGAAAACAACGATGCAACTCACTGCTACTTCAAATGCCAGACCAACTTTACATGGAACGGCGCTTCTTGCGTCGGCGCGACAAGAAGCGGACAAATCTGCTCCGACCTTGCTGACAACGCGGCATGGCTGCACGACACTATTTCGCAGACATGGACTTATGACGAAAATCTCGGTTATTACGACTGGAGACCTGTAATCGATGCTCACCACAGATCAGTTACCGAGGAAGGATGCAGCTACGAATGCAAAGCAAACTTCACATGGAACGGCACAACATGCGTCGGCACGACAAGGATCGAAAGCTGCACAGGACTTAGCGCAAACGCTCAGTGGAACACGGTTTCGAGCATTAAGCAGACCTGGACAAAGACCGGCGAAAACTCCTATGACTGGAGTCCGTCAACAAGCGGTGAATTCGGCAATGAAACGACGACAGAGTGCCACTTCAAGTGCAAGGAAAACTACACCTGGAACGCAGGAACAGGCACCTGCGACGCAAACACTCAGGAAGTCGTATGCGAAGGACTTATCGCAAACGCAGAGTGGGTAAACGGCAATACTGTCAACCAGACATGGGACGGATTTGTATGGAGTCCGACTGCAAAAGGACACCACAAAACAGGTGTCGGTGAAGAAACGTGTGCTTACGAGTGCGTTGACAACTACACATGGGATGCAGACTCGCTTTTCTGCAAAGGTGCGACACAGACTGCAACATGCACCGGAAAACCGGAAAGCAACGCTTCATGGCATAATACATCTATAACCCAGACCTGGAACGGCTCGGCATGGCTTCCGACGGAACATGGCAGCTACAGCCAGACGAATGTCACGAACGAATGCCGCTTCTACTGCGACACCAACTACATCTGGAACGGCTCAAGCTGCGAAGCGGCTGAACAGATCGTAAGCTGCGGAACACTTCCTGCAAATGCACTCTGGAACACAGTTTCACAGATCAAGCAGACCTGGAACGGCTCGGCTTGGGAACCTGCGGCAAATTCTGAATACAACAATGTTCCAAGCGAAACAGAATGCCGCTACACCTGCAAAGAGAACTACGAATGGAACAACACCGCATGTGTTGCAAAGACACAGACTGTTGCATGCACCGGACTTCCTGCAAATGCAGTCTGGAACAGTGCGACTGTCGAGCAGACCTGGACCGGCACGATGTGGTCTCCCGAAACGACAGGAACCCACACGACCGGCAATGAAACCGACAAATGCTACTTCAAGTGCATCGACGAAGGAACGAAATTCGACTGGGTTGACAGCACATGTAAAGGTCACACAAACTCCAATATCGCGTGCGACAACAACTCGCTTCCTGCAAATGCTTCATGGTGGAACGCAAATATCAACCAGACATGGAGCGGCTCAGAATGGCTTCCGACAACAACAGGCAGTTTCAGCAACAGTGCTGTCGATAACCAGTGCCGCTTCTACTGTGACAACAACTACACATGGAACGGATTGACTTGCGATCCGGTAACCAGAATCGAAAACTGCGATACACTGCCGGCGAATGCTGAATGGAACACAGCTTCAAGTATAGAGCAGCACTGGGACAAAACCGCCAACAACGGTCTCGGCGACTTTGTTCCCTCCATCACACCGGAATATAACACCGAGTCTTCGACAGCTTACTGCCGCTTCAAATGCAAGGAGAACTATTCCGTTTCTGATGACGGTAAATCATGCGTTGCTGCGACAAAAACTGCGGACTGCAAAGGACTTCCGAGAAATGCTGAATGGAACACAGCCGAAACAATCACCCAGACATGGAACGGAACCGAATGGCTTCCGACAGTTGTAGGTGCTTACGGTCTGAATCCGACAACCGAAAACTGCATATTCAAGTGCATTGAACACTACGACTGGCAGAGCGGCATGTGTGTCGCTGCGAAGGAAAGCACTCAGTGCAAAGGACTTCCGGCGAATGCGATGTGGAACGAAGTCGCTTCAATAGTCCGCGAATGGCAGGGAAGTGCTTGGGATATCAGCGATAACGGCGAATATAACGAGGAACCGAGCAAGACTGAATGCCGCTTCAAATGCAAGCCGAACTACACATGGGACGGCTCGAAATGTCAGGCGGACACAAGAGTTGTTGACTGCTTGCCGCGTCCGGCTAACTCTGTCTGGAATGAAGTTCCTTACATCACACAGACTTGGAACGGCTCTGAGTGGCTTCCGAAACTTGAGCCGCAGTATAGTGCTTCGCCAAGCACAACTGAATGCAGATACAGCTGCAACACAGGCTTCTATCCGATTAACGGCAAATGTGTCGAGAATCCGTGCAGCGACGGAGGAGTGAACCCGTGCACCGGTGTCACAAATTCTACAGGAATATGCAAAAAGGAAGATAACCTTCTTCTTCCTTATTCATGCGAATGTATGCCGGGATACCACTGGTGGGGCAAGGCAGGATGCCGCGAAAAAGCCGTCACTCTCGGAAATGTATGCACCGGTCTTGACAAATGCTATACCGACGACACGGAGATCCCCTGCCCGCAGGAAGGTGAATACTTCTACGGTCAGGATGCTACCTATGCTGATAAAGGCTACTGTGCACCGAAGACTTTCGTTCTTAAGGAAACGACAGTCGGGGCACAAACCCACACGACGCTCGTTGACCGGAACACGGAACTTGAATGGAGCCAGCCGCACGAAGCCGATTCATGGTATAATGCCGTGGATTACTGCGAAAATTTAAATTACGGCGGCAATAGCGACTGGAGACTTCCTTCGATCAAAGAGCTGATGACTCTTGTCAACTACAAGGCTGTCAACCGAAAGCTGACGGAATATTTCAACGGTTTATACTATGCATGGTCAAGCACTGACTATGCCGTCAATCATGACAAGGCTTTCCTTCTGGATACATACGAAGGAACGGTATATCGTTTAACCGGACACAATGTCTGGAATGAGGAGGAGGAGAAGTATGAATATGTCGAAGATACTAAAGTAGACAACTATGAATTTGTATGCGTCAGAGGCTCTGAACTGCCTGAAAATGACTTTGATGAAATCGATATCAACGGAAACGGAGAAACAGTAATCAAAGATTTCTCCTCAAACCTCTACTGGATGAAAACACCTGTAGAAAAAGAGTGGAGACAAGGTTTGTCCTACTGTGAAAATCTGACTTACGGCGGTTTCAGCGACTGGAGAATGCCGAATATCAACGAACTTCTCTCCATTGTGGATTTCAGTGTGGATTACACGGAATCACTGGCTTTGGATAATATATTCGGAAGGCCGTCGAATCCCAATATATGGGAAGGAATCACTTCAACCACGGCTACAGGAAACGGTATGAATTACTATATATATTTTGAATACTTTCTCAGCTCATATGATGCATCAAAAGACAATGGCGGAGTTCTGTACTGCGTCCGTTCCGATCTGTGTGACGAAGGGGAATTCTGGGACGGTAAGAACTGTGCCGCAAATCCGTGCAGGGAAGATTCCTGTGACATGGAAAATTCCGACGGAATCTGCAAACCTTTGAGTGCAGGCAGATTCTCATGCGGATGCGTTGACGGATACCTCTGGTCTGACTCGTCGGAAAGCTGCCTGAAAAATCCGTGTTTGGATGACAATTTCAACAACAAGTGCGAAAACATGCGCGGTTCTGACGGAAACTGCACGATAGTTGATGAAACGAATTTCACCTGCGGCTGTAACGAAGGCTACTTCTGGAGCATTTCATCATGCAGGAAGAAATCGGCTCTTGCCAGCATCTGCACCGGTCTTACCCAATGTTTCAACAACGATGAAGTGACAGCATACTGTCCGCAAGAAGGATGGGCTTTCTATGGTCAGGACGCAAACTATGCGGAAAAAGGAGCGTGTGTTCCGAAGAGTTTCTCCAACGCGGCTCCCGACAGCGGGCATCCGGATCATGAAGTCGTCATAGACAACAATACCGGACTTATGTGGCAGAAATATGCTTCAAGCGGTTTCACATTCAATCAGGCGATAGGTGAGTGTGCCGATCTCGAATACGCAGGATATACAGACTGGAGGCTGCCCAACCTTATAGAACTCAACTCAATTGTTGATTTCGGAGAGAGCACCCCCTTGGATTCCGGTTATTTCCCGCCTCCTTTTGAGAATGATTCCTGGACAAGCTATAAAATGTGGTCTTCCGTTTCGGTTCCGGGAGTGACAACATCTGCCTATTATTTATTTGTGATCCATGAGGAAGGAGTCAACGTTACATACATTAACAAAACCAATGAACTGTATTTCCGCTGCGTCAGAGGCAACACCATGTCGAAAAGCAGCCTGGTCAGATGGACGGAAAACGGTGCCGAAGTTCTGGTAGATCCGGAAAGCGGTCTTATGCTTGATCCTGAATATAAAGACGGAACATGGGAGGAAACACTCAGTTCTTGCGAAAACTCGGATTATGCAGGACACACCGACTGGAGAATGGCAAATATCAATGAGCTCTACGCTATGCCGGATTATTTTTTGAGTACGAGTGACTATTGGGCGGGAACTTCGACAAGAAACCCGAATGGTTACAGCCAAAAAGGGCAGTTTATTGTTGAAGACAACGGGTTCAAGATAGGTGCGCCGTATAACGGAGGTTACTGCGTCAGAAGCGGAAACATTCCGGCAAATATGCCGATTGATTTTGTGAAACCGAATATGAGCTGCTTTGAAGTTGTCAAATGCGCAAGCCCGTGCATTTACCTTGATTGTAAAAAGCAATGCACAAATAACAGTCTTACAGATGCCAGATATCAATACGAGGACATGATCGATTGCTTTGAACAGAATAGCCAAAACTGCAACAGCAATGAGTGTATGCTCGATAACTGTGCGGCTGAAGTAAGTTCCTGTTTCAGCGGAGCAACAGAGAGCGGATTCTATCGGATGGAATACGGTGTATATTACAGTATAGGTGAAGGCATCGAAGGAATCGGCACGAATATGAGCTGTCAGGAAATCAGCGACTGCATGAATAATTGCAATAACGACCAGAATTGCATACTCTCATGCTATGACCATGGTTCCAGTGCAGGCAGAATTCAATATGATGATCTCGTTCAATGTATTAGCGATAACAATGACTATTGTGTGAACGAAGAAGATCCCGACAGCTGTCTGCTCTTCACCTATTGCCAGGCGGAATTCCAAACTTGTGTCAGCGGCAACAGTTCGAGCGGTGGAACCTGTTCTTACGAAGGTACAAATCTGAGCTGCGGGGAATTCGTGGAATGTTATAGTGAGTGCGATGATTATCAAGAATGCTTGAACAGGACTTCTATTGAAGGACAATCCCAACTTGATGATTATATTGATTGTATTTCCAACTACAATTGTTCCGATATGGACTGCATTTACGACAACTGCATGACTGAATATCAGACTTGTTTCCAATAACAACCGTGTAAAAGCGGTTTTGATCCGCGCGCTCCTGAGCGCTTTTCTGCAATCCTGAACATCTCCAAAAATCACGGTTCATCGGTAGAAACGTCATAATATGGCGTCTCTGTCTTTGCCGCCGCAATCTTTTGCCGCCGCATCGGTAGGGAGTTTAGGGAGCGGCGGCGTTAGTGCCGGAGTTTCAACATGACAAGTCCCTCGCCACGATGGAGAGGACTCAGATATTTCACTAATTCTCGGCGCCCCTGAAGCAGGGGAGCTGTCAAACGAAGTTGACAGAGGGGTAGGTGAAGTTAGAACAGTCCGCCGTCAGGAGCGACTGTTTCGTCCGAATGGTCAATAAGGTTTTTGTAGGTGTTTTTGAGGATGTCGAGTTTTGTTTCGATGTCCTGCAGTCTTTCAAGTTCGAGTTTTTCACCTTTGATGTAAGCCTTCGTTCCCGAAATGAGGGCTTCCATTTTTTCCATTTTATCGTTTCCGATCTTTGAGTTTGCGAAGATCTGATAAAGTTTCGGCTTCATCGTTTCAAGCTCGAACAGATAGTTTTCGATGCTCTGGACGATTTCCTCGACCATGGTTTTTTCTGCCAGATCAAGGTAATAATCGGAGTTTTCCTCGATTTTTTTCTGGAGTTCCTCTTTTGTCATGTTGCCGGTCGATGCAACGGTGATGCGCTGGGAAATTCCCGTGTCCATATCCATTGCCTGAACGGTGACGATTCCGTTGATATCGATTTCGTAGGTGACTCTGATCTTTACTTCACCGCGTTTTGCCGGACGGAGACCGTCAAGCTCGAATTCACCGAGGATCTCGTTTTCGGAAGCGACGAGCGAATCTCCCTGAAGAAGCAGGATCTTTGCTTTTTCCTGATTGTCGCGTGAAGTTACGAAAATATCGTCAACGGAAGTCGGAACAGTCGAGTTTTTCTGGATCAGTGTGTAGAACATATCTTTTCCAACGGCGATTCCGAGATTGTGCGGAGTTACGTCGAGCAGAAGCATTCCGTTGTCTTCTCCTCCCGATTCGTCTTCGAGGAATTTAGCCTGAAGTGCCGCGCCGATAGCGACTGTTTCATCAGGGTTTATGTTCTTGAGGATCTGAACAGAGGGACAGAAGTCGGCAAGTTCACTCTGCAGAAGCGGCATTCTCGTCTGACCTCCGATGAGGATTATTCCGGCGAGATCGCCCGGGGTGAGCTGGACTTCCTGCAGGGTCTTGTCAAAAGTATTGATTGCCTTCTGGATGAAGGGAAGAGCAAGTTCTTCGAGTTTTTCGCGCGATATTTCCGTTTTGTAGTGTATGAAACTACCGTTTACCTCTTTAAGATAGGGTATTTCGATCGTTACGCTCGTCTGGATCGTAAGGTTTTTCTTGGCAGTTTCCGCGTAGTCGCGAAGACGCTGTATAACGAGCTGGTCGTCGATGTCCTGCAGGTTGTATCTCGTCGCGAGGTCGTCAAGAAGATAGTCCAGAAGCGCGTTCGTGATGTCTTCTCCGCCAAGGAATGTATTGCCTGCGGTCGCGACGACGTTAAAGGTGTCCTGGGAAACTTCCATCAGCGTGATGTCGAATGTTCCGCCGCCGAAATCGAAAACGGCGAGAAGTTTTTCTTCGGAAAAAGACTTTGAAAAACCGTAAGCTAATGCTGCCGCAGTCGGTTCGTTGATGATCCTGAGAACTTCTATGCCGGCTATTGCGGCAGCGTCTTTTGTTGCCTGCCGCTGCTTGTTGTTGAAGTATGCCGGAACCGTGATGACCGCTTTCGTTATCGTTTCGCCGACATATTTTTCAGCTATGCTGCGGAGTTCTGTCAGAATGTAGGAGGAGATCTCCTCGGTCGAGAAATTTTTGCCGAGAGCCGGAATATATATTTCGAGACCGTTTCCCTGCTGGCCGGGAATGACTTTGTACGGAAGCGTCGGCAGGATACTGCTGATAGATGCGCTTTTGAAGTCGTGTCCGATGAGCCTTTTGATGCAGTAGACGGTGTTTTCGGCATTCGTCAGCATCTGCTGGTGAGCCTGGGCTCCGACTATTTTACCGATTTCACCGGTTAGATCGTTCTTTACGAAACTTACGATCGAAGGGATCGTCGCTTTGCCGCCGTCGTCTTTTACAACTTCGGGCTTTCCGTTTTTGATGACCGCGACGCAAGAGTTGGTCGTGCCGAGGTCGATTCCTATAACTGTCATTTTTACCTCTTTAAAAATAGCAACAACTCCGACATGGTAATAAAAAACGCGATAACATCAATATTTTTTAATGCCGGCTCTGAAAAATCAGACTGTACGGCGGTCGGGTTTTTCAAAATGCTGTAAAACTTGACAATAAAATGCTTGCTGAGTAGGATGCCGCGGCTATTTGTGGATGGTGTTCATCATTTTTTTTATTTTATAGGAGAAAGTTATGTCTATTCAAACTTCAGAATTCAGGAGAGGCTTAAAGATCGAGATGGAGGGAATTCCTTACCAGATCGTCGAAATGCAGCACATTCAGCAGAAAAGAAGAGCGGTCATCAAGACCAAACTCAGAAATGTTCTCAACGGTTCGATCGCTGAGTACACCTTCCTTTCCGGCGAGCGTGTTGACAGCCCCGACCTTGAAGAAAAGAACATGGAATATCTTTACCAGGACGGCGAACACTACATTTTCATGGATAACGAATCCTTCGAACAGCTTCCGATCGACGAAAAAGTTATCGAAGATGTTATTCCGTATATGCCTGAAAATACTCAGGTTACCGTTCAGTTCTATAACGGATCTCCGATTTCTGTCCAGCTTCCGCAGTTCATCGAACTCGAAGTTACCGACACGGAACCCGGTTTCAAAGGCGATACTGTAACGACTTCATACAAACCCGCGAAAGTGGCTACCGGCGGTCAGGTCATGGTTCCGCTTTTCATTTCCAACGGTGACGTCATCAAAATCAGCACCGAAGAGTTCACATACATCGAAAGAGTGAAAAAATAATTTAAAAAATAGGTGCAACATTGGCTAATAACAACAGCAAATTCTTTCTCAAAGGCAAAAAGGCTGTTTCGGAAATAGAGCAGTTCGAGGAACTGATCAGGAGAAACCCCGAGGACGACAGAGCCTATGTCCGTTTGGCCGAACTTTATGCCAGAGCAGGAAGAGAGACGAAAGCGATCGAAACTTATGAAAAAGTTGCGGTCATTTTTGAAAAAAAAGGCTTTCTCAACAAGGCAAAGGCCGTTCTGAAGCAGGCGCTTCTTCTGAGCCCCGAGCACGGAAAGATCAATGTCCTGCTTGCCGATTACGACAAGCAGAGCGGTCTTGTCAAAGATGCGGCGATGCGCTACAACACAGCTGTCAACTACTATGTGAAAGCCGGCAACAAAATCGCGGCGATAAACATTCTCCGCAAAATGCTGGAACTTTACCCGGGCAACATCAATCTTTCCGTAAAACTTGCAAATATGCTTATTTCGGAAGGGATGAACCATGATGCCGAAAAGCTGCTTGTTCCGCTCGCGGAATCGCTGAAAAATACGGACAAGGTCAACGAATATGTTTCAGTCCTGAAACTTCTCTACACTGCGACCGGCAATGATGCCGAGATCGGAAAAACGCTCGTCAATTTCTACCTTAAAAAAGGGAGTTATTCAAACGCTCTTATAGTTCTTCAGAAACTTGTCGTCGATAATCCCGATACGATCGAATTCCTTGAAAAACTCGCTTTTGTTTTCGACAAACTTGGCGAGACTCATAAGCTGATCGCGATATACAAACAGATCGCAGTTGTCCACTCGAAACATAAAAATTACGCTGAACGCGACGAAATGTACCGCAGGATACTTGAACTTGATCCGAACGACAGGGAGGCTCTTTTCATCCTCAATGAAAATGCCAAACTGCGCGATATCATTTCCGATAAGATCAAGGATACAACTGGTGATCTGCGCCGCGAAGGCGGGAAGGACGATTTCGTCATCGACATCGATCCGAATGCCGGAAATGCTGAAAAACCGCATAAAGTGACAGTCCGTTCGGCCGTTAAAGAGGCTCGTTCGTTCCTTTCCTACAAGCTGTTCGACAAGGCGATCGACAAAATAAAATCGGCTGAAGGCTGGGAAACTTCCGATGATGCATACGATGTTCTCATCGAGGCAAATATCGAGCAGGGGAAAGTCGAAGATGCAGGCGAACTGCTTCTGGCTCTTATCGATCTCAAGGTTTCGGAGGGAAAACTCGGTGAAGCACGCGATCTGATGTCGGATGCTGAAGATATGCTCGGAAGCGATGATGTCAGAATCACCGCACGAAAGCAGCAGCTTGCCGAACAGGAGAACGATTTCACTGATCCTGAATCTGGAGTCGAAGGCGGAGTTTTCAGCGGTATTCCTAATCTTGAAGAAGCCGACGTCGAACCGTCCGTTCCAGCGGAAGAAGTCCGCGAGGAATTCGAAGAAGCGATGCCGCAGGAACAGGAATCTGAGGCAGAGGCTGTTTTCGACGAATCTTCCGAGCCGCCGCAGGAAAGACTTGACGAGTTGGAGTTCTACATTTCTATCGAAGATTTCGTAAGTGCCACCCAGCTTCTCGAAGAGCTTGTAGAAAGTTTCCCGAATTCAGTTTTCCTGAAAGAGATTAAGGCTGCTATTCCTGAGAAAAAAGGAGAGTAAGGTGAAAAGATTTTTTGCATTGTTTTTTATATGTTCATTTTTCTTTCTGATCCCTTTTTCAGTCTCTGCAACGATGATAAAACTCACGATAAACTACAATCGCGGCGAAGAGAGAGGCGATCAGTACAGGGTCGATATCCGTGACGGTTATTGGAATTTTCCGGTACTCAATATTCCTAAAGATAAAGAAAAAGAACAATATTCGGTAGTTATTGAAGGATATAAACCTGCTGCCGAGTCAAAAAAGGAAAAAATCGAGCTTTCCGGCGCTGAGTTCAGCCGCAAAAAGATTCTTTTCCCGAAAAACGGCACTCTTATCGTTGAAAACAAAGAGAATTTCCCGAGAAAGATCGTGATAACCCGTGAAGGCGGCGGAGAGCCTGTTTCGATCGAGATCCAGCCTCAGTCTTCAGTTGAGCATCTTTTTACTGAAGCCGGCGACTACAAAATCGCCGACGAATCGTTTCCGTGGAACACATCTTCTGTCAAGGTCCTTGACACCACATACGTCTGGAGATTGAAGGAAGGAAGCAACAATAAGGACATTCCTGACATTGCTCCGGGAAGCTATTCTCTGAAGATTTATTACGGAACTGTTTCGATATATACTGAAGATTTTATGGTCGTTCAGAATGCTGCCCAGAGTTTTATCTACAAAATCGACAAGGGCAGAGTTGTAAATCTCAATTCTTTTTCGACATCGATGGATTAAGTTAAAGGAGACTATATATGACGAATTTAGGTTTGAAATTAAAGGTTTTTTTCCTGATGGCAGTTGTTATCACGGCCCTTTCAGCCGCGAATTTTCTTCTTTTCAAAGATTTTCTCGCAAAAATCGATGTTCAGGACGGAGCTAAAAACATCGCCAAACTGGCTGAGTCCGAGCTCAAGAGCAAAAACTATTCTCTGATCGGCAATTCTTTCGAGATCGCAAGAGAACTTAAGATCGAAAAAGGCAAAGTCGTTTCGAAAGTAAATTCTCAGAAAGATTATGCCGTAGTTTCGGGCAACGGTGCCGTTATTGACGGAAACTTCAATGTTATGAATTCTTATGCTGGAATTCCTGCTGTAGAGAGAGCTTTGAAGGACGGAGTTGCTTCCGACGGTATGTTCTCGGCAGGCAGCGATCTTTATCTCATAGGCGCGGCTCCTGTTATGGCTGAGGGTAAGGTTTTCGCAGCAGTCACTTTTGAAAGGTTCGGCAACGATCTTCTTTCGATATTTCCGATGCCTGTAAAGGCTTTCAAAGGTTCAGAATCAATTGCCGAGAAAGGCACTGACAGATGGGAGTCGGTTGAGAAATCATACGGAAAGGCTGCCCTTGATGCTGATCTGGCAGCACTTGTCACGAACGGCGGTCAGAAAGAACTCAACGCGTGGACAAGAGTTTCGGCTTTCGCAATGCCCTACGACCTTGCAGGCGGAGACAAAATCACGATCGTTACGATGACTTCTCTGATCCCGGGCTGGGAAAGTTATAACAATGTTCTTTATATGACTATTGTCTATGCGGTTGTTGCAGTACTTGTCGCTCTTTTCTTCACATTCATAGTTACACACGAAATCGACAAGATCCTCAAGAACCTTGCATCCGATATTTCAAGAATGAGAGTCGGTGAAAAGCTTGTTCTCAAGAGATATTCGAACGGTGCTGACATCGTTGTTTCGGCTATGAACAAGCTCATCCAGAAGTATCTCGAGCTTAACGAAGATGTCGGCGGAATCACTTCTTCTCCGCTTGTAAGAGCTGAAAAAAGCAAAGGAGTCGATGATTTCGATGCGGCTGTTCCAGATCCGTTCGCTACCGAAGCAGTTGAAGAGATCAAGGCAGAAAAAGTTGAAAGAACTGCTGTTTCTAACACCAAAACGCCGGAAACAAGGATCCCTGAACCTCCGCAGCATGAGGTAAAGCACGAAACAGTAAAACCCGATTTCAGTCAGGTCCAGGCCGATGATGACGATGACGAAGACAATGAAAAAACCCAGATCGCGGCAACGGTTTCTCCGTCTGCTCAGGCTAATCCGTTTGATGCTCTGTGGGAAGATTACTGCAGAATAAAACGCAAACACGGTGAATCTGTCAGCGACAAGGAAAAAACGGCGTTTATAGGCAAAGTCAGAACGAACAAGGCTTCGATCATGGCTAAATACAAATGTTCAGATGTTCAGTTCTCCGTCGAAGAAAAGGACGGAAAACCGGTGGTCAAGGCAAAACCCGTAAATTAGGTGTTTAATGAAGTTTGTTTGCAACAACTGCGGATTTACGGCTGATATTCCCGAGCAGATGTCTGCCTGCCCGATGTGCGGCAGTTCAAATGTCTCTTCTGCGGCTGAAGCGTCAAAATTTCCTGCCGATGCTGAAGAAAATGAAGATGAAAATGCGAAAATGCAGAATTTTAAAGCATCTGCAGGTCCTACTCAGCGCGTCACTCTGACGGAAGGTTTGATTCAGCAGCAGGGAAAGCCTGCCGAAAGATCTGAAAAAAAGACCCGTGAGATTCGCAGGAAAAGCAAAACTCCGTTAGTCGTAGCTTTGTTGCTACTTCTCGTTATGGCGGCTGCAGCGGCCTTCTTTTTCTTTTTCAAATAAATTATGAATCTCAGAATTTCTTCCGGCGTTTTGAGAGGACGCTATATCAAAGTTCCCGATACCGATTTAAGACCGACTGAAGAAAAGGTCAGAAGCGCTTTTTTCAACACTCTTTTTTCGATGATCGAATTCGAGAACAGAAATTTCCTCGATATCTTTTCTGGCAGCGGGATCATTGCGTTTGAGGCGATAAGCCGCGGATTTGCAAGGTCTTTTTCTGTCGAATCAAACCCTAAGGCGGCTTCAGGCATAAGAAAAAGCGCGGATGAACTCGGCATCAAAAATCAGGTGAGTGTTGTAAATTCCGATGCTTTCTCTTTAAATTTTTTGTCTCTCAACGAAAAATTCAACACGATTTTTCTTGATCCCCCTTACGCTTTGGGCGATAAAATGCCGGTCCTTTTGGATAAAATCGTAGATTCAGGCATTGTCGGCGAAGTCTGCGTCATCGTTGTCGAGGGAAACTCAGAAACTGCCTGGCAAAAGGCGGGCTGGAGCGTTAAAACCAAAAAGTTCGGCGGAACCTATCTCACGATTTTCTATAATTGGGAATGATCCTGAACCTGTCTCACGCATCGGACATAAGTTTTAGGAGGGGAGTGATGTTCGCAGGCAACATTGGCGGACGCTGTGGGCTGGTGTATGCCGCCGTCGCGGAAATCAACATACCATGCATCCTCGTCATTCCGGCAGTCATTCGGGATGGAGGACCATAGTGGCTCCCAGTCACCAAGTTTGCTGTAGCTGATGCCATCTTCTTGATAGAACCTTTGGCAATTGCAGCTTTGTGGTTCAAAGCAATTATAGACAGACTCTTCTTCGGTTATACATTTGTCGGTGAGACCGCACGAACCACCGCTCTCTGTCTTGGGGCAGTCTTTGATAAGCGTCCTTAGTTCATCAACCGTCGGAAGCCGCCAGTCGGAATATCCAAGTTCATAAAGATTGTTACAGTATGAAACAGCTTCGAGCCATTCCAGCACGTCCTGAGATACGGCAGACCACATGTTGCCGTCAATTACTTGACCGTGGTTGGCCGACTTGTATGCATTCTTTATTTCATCCGTATAGTCAGGTCTTTCGCAGGATGATGCAAAGATGAATATCAGAAAGAAACATATCGCCGAGCCGAATTTTTTCATTATTTTTTTCCTAAAATTCAAATCCGACCGAGGCATAGAAGCCGTCTCTTGACGGAGCGGCCGAAATATTTGTGAGAGTGACATCCTTTTCAGTTTTCTTCTCTTTTATCGCGGCCAGTATGATTCCTGTCAGAAAAAGCTCGCCGCCGATTACACCTGCTGCTATTTCAAGAGAACGGTAAGTATTTGCCTTGTTGCGGTAATTCTTTGCTCTGTTGAGATATTCTGATTCTTTTTCGCCTTCTGCGACTGCGGAAGCGGCGGTGTCGTAATCCTTCATTTTTTTGTATTTGTCGAACTCTTTGTCCGAAGCGATGTGAAAACCTGCGATTCCGCCCGCTGTAACAGCGGCTCCGGCAATGATGAGCGATATTCCCGCTTTCAGATGAGGGTGATATGTTTCGACAGTGCTTTCTTCAGCGAAAAGCTGAAACGAAAAAGCCATAAGGATCAAAAGTAAGCAGATTTTTTTCATGTTATTCTCCAAAAAAATCAAAAACGGAAAATTTTAAAGAAAACCGGAATTTTATCAAGTTTTGGTGCTGACGCGGTTTATTATTGCGCCGCCGGAATTTTCCCCTCGCCACATTGGAGAAGGAAAGAAACGTGGTAAGGTTGGTGTGAATAAAGTGTGAGGCTTTGAAGGCTTGTTTGAAAGTTTTATGCTTTATTTGATTTTCACCGTTGACTTTGAAATTTTCGTGATTATTATCCCATTCGTCTTTAGTTTTTTGATTTGATCGAATTTGTCGTCTGAGGTCAAGGTGCCTTGTTAAGACGGATTTAAAAAGAAGAGGCGGTAGCAAATTGATTCAATATTGATTCTGACCCGAAGTGATCTTCATTGTTGTCGGAGGAGATATTGCCTGAGAGAGTTATCCCTAAGGATTTGGCGATTTATCAAAAAATTCCTTTCTTTTAATCAAAATCATTAAAGCTGAAGAAGAGGTAAGATTTAAAAATTTACTCTTTGGAGGTTGAAATGACTCTTTTAAACAATGTCCCTCAGACATTTCTGAGAAAAGCTGTGAGAATCATGGAACTTTTTCTTAAAGGTGTAAGGCACGGATGGAAAAAGCTGACAGATTTGAGCGGTCATTATTCGTTCAGGCTCAGCATGAACTACAGGCTCCTGACTGACGGCAGCACTTTCTTTGTCGGAAGTCACGACGCTTATGAAAACAAGATAAAGACCATAAAAAGGCATGGTCGGTAGGCAGTACTCCCGCAGGAAACTGCGGGAGCTTTATCAATTTAATTATGGAGAAAAATATGAATAATAATTTAAAAGTTCTTCTTGTTTCGACTAATTTTTACCGTCCTGACGAAGAACGCACGCCTTACGGAGTTTCATGTCTTGTCAATGCGTTCAGGCAGGGGAAAAACGACGGCAGCATTGATACTTTTACTTACGATTTGAACGGACATTTTAATGAAAACCTTGGTAAATTCTGCATCAATTATGACAAAACAGCTGCTCTGATTGCGGAAAAAATCATGGAAAACGGCTGCAATATCGCGGCTTTCAGCGTCTTTGCATGGAGTGATGAGCTTTTCAAAAAGACGATGGAGATTCTCCGCAAATACAAGAATAATCCGCTTATTATCATGGGCGGCCCTATGGTTTGCGGAGATGTTGAAACTCTCAGAAAAGAGTATCCTTCTGCCGACTTTTTCATTGAATCTTACGGAGAGAAAGTGTTCTCAAATCTTGGAGAATATCTTTGCTGTGCGGAAAGAAGCGGAAACCCGCTCATAAAGGATTTGCCGGAATTTGAGAAGCTGACTTCACCTTATTTGTCAGGTCTTATTCCGTTGAAAGAGGGAATGACTGTCAGAATGGAACTCAGGCGCGGTTGTCTTTTCAACTGCTCGTTCTGCCGCCACCGCAATCCTGAGAAAAAGGTTTTCTGTGTCGGTTGTATGGAAGCCCACAGGCAGGAACTGATGCTTTTCAAGGCTGCAAAAGTCAGAAAAATCAATGTTCTCGATCCCTATTTCAATGACGGGAGTGCTCGTTTTAAGAGAATCAGCCTTGAGTTTTTGAAGCTGCTGAAAGAGTTGAAAATTACGTCAGAAGTTTCTTTGCAGATACGCCCTGAAATGCTTACAGATGAATACCTTGATATCGCAGAGGCTATGCCGAATCTCATTTTCGAGATAGGTGTGCAGTCGCTTGACGAAAAAGTTATGAAGGAAATCAACCGCGGCGGATGCGGAACTAAAGAAAAAGTGCTTGAAAAGTTGAAAGAAGTTGCAAAACGCGGAATCAGAACGGAGATCACGCTTATTTACGGATTGCCTTATCAGACGGCGGAATCTTTCAGGAATGATGTCAATTCCTTGAAAACATTAGATTTTTCTAAAATAACAGCGTTTCCGCTCCAAATCTACAGAGGAACTGAAATGTTTGACAAATATCTTGGCTACGGATTAAAAGCAGAACTGAATGACTTGGGCATTCTTGAAGTTTGCGATAATCCGGCTCACGATGTTGATGAGATGAGAAGAATTGCATGCCAGCTTTCGGAATATCCGGAAGCTATGGCGGCATAAAAATGTCGGATTTAACTGAGAATGGAGGATAAAATGACTTATTTCCCTAAAAAAACTAAAGAAACTATTATCGAAACAGTTGTCAAAATTTGTTTAAAAAAAATAAATGAAACACATGAAAAAGAAAAATTTGAGATGACTGCAAAAACCGGATTCTATGGTGTTGACTTGGTTTCTACGAGAAAGACTGATGAAGAAAAAACAAGAAGCGAATTGATTAACATCATGGAGGAAAAATTAAAAAAAGAAGAAAAAGATATGCTTTTAGAAATTGCTGTTTCAAATCAGGGTCTTGACAGTAAGTTTTGGAATACCACAGAATCGCTTGATAAGGAAACATTTTTCAGAGGCTTTTATTATAAAGTTCTGCCGATGGTATTAGATGAAGATTATTTTAACGATGTTATAAAAGAAATATATGAAACGGCGAAAAAACTCAAAAAGAATGTGACGATAGAAACAAAAGTGAACTTTGTTAGTGTGAGGGATAGGTTGAGAGTTAATTTTCTTAACTATTTTATTTTAAGAGACAACTTTGCCGAAAAACGTTGCAAAATATCTTCTCCATCGTCTGCGTATGTCATTAAGGTGTCTAATGATGAACAAAAAGGAATGGATGATTTTAACAATGTGTCAGAAATGTACAAATTTGCTGCGCTAATCATGCATTATTCTCCAGAAAAGTCTCGCAATTGTCTTTTGGATATTTCTACAAGTCTTTTTCATGATACGTATTTTTTGAAGATTGCTTTAGAGAAAAAAATTCTTGTTCCTGCAAGTTATCTTGATGCTCTGGATCAGTTAGCTGAAAAAGACAGTATGTGGAAAATCGTTGCATTTCCTAATTTACGTGATGATGTCAAGAAGAAAATTGCTGAAACGATACTTTTTAATGAAAATGTTAAAGAATTCTTTCGTAATGATAAAACCTGTGATTATCACTACAACAAAATTTTATCAGAATCGATACCGGTGCTTGAACCTGAATACGATATGATGTGTGTTCCGCTTATTGCAGCAAATAGCCTGAAATACGAAAGAGCGAAAGAAAAACACGATAAAGATCTTTTTGATGAGCTGCATTATAGAAATTTTTCCGACTCGATAAAAAACTATTGTAAGCTTCCTTGTTTTAATGATGATAGAAAATTCAAAGCAGAACACCAGCTCCTCACAACTTTCTTGCATGGTTATTTTGAAATGGAGTGCTATAAAAAACTGCCAAAGTTCTTTCAGGAGATGGTTATTATCAAACATTTGATGTCGATTTACAGAAATGCAAAAAATTTATCAGGAGCAAAAATAGATAAAAAATATTATTGGAATGTTGAGGTTTTGTCAGAATTCGGAATTAATAAAGAAGAATTTAAAAAAGAAATCGATATATTTTTTGCCGATCTCAAGAAAATTGCAAAAAACGGCAGAAAACCTTCTGATTACTACGCAGGCGAACCTTTTGAGTCAGGTAATATTGCGAATTCTAAATCGTATCTTACTTCATTGGTTTTTCAGACAGCTGTTTCATTGTTGGCAGATAACTTCGGTGCGTGGAAAGCGGTGAGACCGATGCTTGCTATTTTCAGAAATCTCAAGGAACAGGCATATTCTATAGATATGAAGTATTATGAATATGGCCGTTATTCATGGAGTTTTGTGCCGGTCCGCCTGATACAGTTCCTTGGTTCTCTTGAAGACGAAGAGTCTGAAACAGTGAGTGAAGCGTGGTTTGATCATCTTGCGAAACAATTATCTTCAGCTGACGAAATTGAAGTAAAAAAACGTGAAGAAAAACCTGAAACGGTGCCTGAGGAATTTAAAGAGGGATACGATATCAAAGTAGTCGAGGCACACCCGCTTTGGAGAGAAGCATACTGCAAGGCGGCTGAAGAGTTGGGAATTCACCCTGTCTTCGATAAGTACAAAGTTTTCAATTATTTGAAAAAAAATGATATTGATGCAAGCGTGCGGGAAGCAGCGGAAGATACATTAAAAAGTATTGAAAAAATTAAAGGGAAATTCGATTCCGGTTCAAGGAAGAGAGCACTTCTTAATGCTTGGTGGTGTTATAGAATCGCTCATTTGATAAGTTTGGGTTTAAATGTTGATGGAAATGACGCTGAGGAACTCAAAAGCATAGAAGTCACAGTCAACTATCCGAAAAATTTTAAAACACCTGAAATTCAGCCTGTTAAAAAACAGTCATGGATATAGAGTCACGATTAAAAAATGCGGGCGAAAACCGCCCGCATACTAAAATTCCCTCGCCACATTGGAAAGGGGATCAAAAGGGGTGAGGTTAGGTGGATAAAGGGGTGAGGTATTGAAGGCTTGTCTCTAAATTGCGGTTTAGAAGTAAAGGTCTCTTTTGCCTTTTTCGATTTCGCCGAGAAGTTCCTGAGTTTTTGCTCTTCTTTCAGGATTTTCGATATCTTCCATGAGTTTGACAAGGAGTTTTTCACCTTTCGCCTTGGTTTCGGGAGAAGCGAAGTCCTCAAGGTATTCCTTGAACGTGAGCATTCCGTTCGGAAGACAGAATTCGTGGATAAGTCCCGGTTTTGCGAGATCCATGAAATCAGCTCCTACGCGGCCTCTGCGGTAGCAACCTGTGCAGAATGAAGGAATGTATCCGCCGTCGATGAGCGAAGAGACGACTTCATCAACACTTCTGTGGTCGCCAAGCGAGAACTGAGCGCCCGCTTCGTCTTCTTCGTATCCGCCGGGATTGGTCCTGCTTGCTGCGCTGACCTGGCTGACACCGTAGTGGAGAAGGCGAGTTCTGATTTTGTCGTTTTCACGGGTCGAAAGGATGATTCCGGTGTAGGGAAGCGAAAGTCTGATTACAGCTACTAAAAGCATGAATTCGTCGTCGCTTACCGGATGCGGGATCGCGTATGAAAGCGGTGCGCCTTCTGCAGGTTCGATCCTGGGAACGCTGACAGTGTGCGGGCCGATTCCGTAAGTTTTGTCAAGGTGGTTAGCGTGCTCGAGAAGTGCAAGAGTTTCGAAACGGTAGTCGGTAAGTCCGAAAAGTGCGCCGATACCGACATCGTTGAGTCCTGCGCGGAGAGCTCTGTCCATAACGAGAAGTCTCCAGCCGTAGTCAGCTTTGAGGCCGCTCGGATGGAACTCGGGATAGAGTTTTTCGTCGTAGGTTTCCTGGAAGCAGATGTATGTTCCGATCTTCTCTTTCTTCAGAAGTCTGAAGTTGTCCTCGCTCTGAGGCGCGATCTCGACATTGATCCTGCGGACGGTGTTGCCGTTCCAGTTTGTCTCATAGACTTTTCTGATCGAGTGAGCGTAGTATTCAACATCAGTTGCTCTCGCTTCGCCGCCGATGACGAGAAGTCTTTTGTGTCCCATTTTGAGGAGCAGTTTCGTCTCGTCCTGGATCTGCTCATCGGTGAGTATTGCACGTTTGAGTGCGGTGTTGTCCTTTCTGAACGAGCAGTAAACGCAGTTGTTCGTGCAGACGTTGCCGAGATAAAGCGGCGCGAAGAGAACGATCCTCTTTCCGTAAATTATCTCTTTTGCTTTTCCTGCGGCTTCGAAAACTTTGTTACGCTGTTTTTCGTCCTTGATGTTGAGAAGGATAGCAGCGTCTTTAAGGTCAAGACCTTTGAGCTGCATAGCGCGGTTGAGGACTTCGTCAACCTGGCTGTCTTTTACTTTCTGGTCGATAAGACCGTAGAGTTTCTCGCGATCGATAAAAATTTTTTCAGTGTTCAGCGACTTCATCTTCAACTCCGTCTTCTTCAGCGTATTTGCTTAAAACAGACTTGACTTCGAAGCCTTTGAGTTTGCCGACCTTTCCGGTAAGCGAGGAGATCCTGTCTGTCGTGCCGTGGACGACAAGCGAGATAACCTGAGCTCCGGGAAGCCCGAGATTGAGGCCCATTCTGCCGACGATAATATCACCGTGCTGTGAAAGGACTGTGTTTAATTTCGAAACATTTTCTTTTTCGGTAACAACGATCAGAACCGATCCGACTCTCTTTTCCATCAGACACCTCTTTTGGATAAGTTAATAAAAAAAACTTTGATGCCGACTATCAGCATCTCAGACACCGCATGATACGGTTCAAAAGGGGCTTGTCAAATAAAAAAGCGAATATATTTTCTGTTGCCAGATTTTTTAAAAACCGTAATATTGCGCGGTTTGATTTTTTCGGGAAGAAAAATGGCGAGATATGTTGTTTCCGACGACGGAGAGTTGCTGGAGGAAGTTCAGTCGATATCCGATACGGCAGAGTACGAGTTTCCGGAACTCGACAGTGCTGAACGTGCCCGTTACAGCGAGCTCAGAACGGTTATCAAAGGTATAGAAGAACGTGTTTCGGATGCTCCGGCTTTGAAAAAAGGTGAGATCGAGAAAGTTTATGAAAACGAGCTCAATTCGGCTCAATGTGACGCGGTTTTTGCGCTCACGGGGCCTGTGCTTGTAATTGCCGGAGCGGGAAGCGGGAAGACGAGAACCATCGTTTACCGCACGGCTTACATGCTTCAGAAGGGGATAAAGCCGGAGTCGATCCTTCTTCTCACTTTCACAAGGCGCGCGGCGGGAGAGATGACTCAGCGCGTGAACCAGCTCATAGGTTCTGAGACTGCGGACAGGATAACTGCGGGGACTTTCCACAGTTTCGCAAATATCCAGCTCAGGAAATACGGGCGTTTCATAGGGATCATGCCTAATTTCACGATATGTGATACTGTCGATTCGGCTGATATGATAGACCTCATAAAAAACACTCTCGATATCAAAAAAACAGGCAAGGCGATGCCTAAAAAAGGGACTATCGCCGAGATCATAAGCCGTTCGCGCAACCATGCAAAGCCGATCGCCGATGTTATTGACGGCTACTATTCGAAATACAGCGAGTTTTCCGATGTGATAACGAAAATTGCGGAAGGTTACGAAAAATACAAGGCGGAGCGCAATATGCTCGACTACGACGACCTTCTCGAAAAGTTTCTCGAACTTCTTGAGAAGTCGCCGGAGGCACTTGAAAGGATACAGAACCGCTACGAATACATCATGGTCGATGAGTATCAGGATACCAACATTTTCCAGGGCAAGATCGCCGATCTTATCGCCGCAAAAAGCCGCAACATCATGGTCGTAGGTGACGATTCGCAGAGCATCTACGCTTTCAGAGGCGCCAATTTCGAGAACATTCTCCGCTTTCCGCAGAAGTGGGAGGACGCCCGTCTGATCAAGCTTTTCAGAAACTACCGCTCCGAAAGGGCTCTTCTCGACTACACGAACGAGATAATCAGGAACTTTTACGTTTCCTACGAAAAAGCACTCGTTTCCAACATCGAAAGAGTGAAGGGAAGGCCGGTCGTGAAACGCTTTCTTTCGGCTGAGGATGAGGGGGAGTTCGTCGCGTCGGAGATCGAAAAACTGCTTGGAAACGGCATAAAACCTGAAGAGATCGCGGTTCTTTACCGTTCGAGTTTTCATGCCAATTTCGTTCAGGCGTCCCTTCTTCGCCGCGGGATCGATTTCGCAGTCTACGGCGGGATAAAATTCGTCGAAAGGCGTCATATAAAGGACGTTTTGAGTTATGCCAAAGTGATCCAGAATTCAAAGGATTCGGTTTCTCTCAACCGCATTTTCAAGCTCGTTCCGGGAATAGGAGCCGCGACTGCCGCGCGTCTGGCCGAAAGTTTTGCCGAAAAGGGTGCTCAAGCGATAGAAGCCCACGCGAAAAAGAAGTATTACGGAGAATTGATACGGCTCTGCGAAATGCTTGAAACTGCTTCGAACGATGAACTTAAAATAACAAAAGTGCTTGAAATAATTATAGAATTTTACAAGCCTGTTCTCGAAGATCTTGAAGACGATTCAGACGAAAGGCTCAAGGATTTTCCGGTTCTTATCCAGCTCGCCTCGAACTACCGCGTCCTTGAAAATTTTCTCACTGATTTCGCGCTTGACCCGCCAGATTCAAAGCTCAGTTCTTCGAAAGTCACGGCTGACGCATCGGAAAACCGCGACAAAGTTGTTCTTTCAACGATCCACAGCGCGAAAGGGCTCGAGTGGGACACTGTTTTTGTGATAAGTCTCAACGAAGGGAGCTTCCCGAGCGAAAAAGCGGTCACGAAGATCGATGACCTCGAAGAAGAGCGCAGACTTTTCTATGTCGCATGCTCACGCGCCAAATCACGTCTCTTCCTTACTTATCCGCAGATAAAACTGATGTACGGGAAACTCAATTCTACCGCGCTTCCGAGCAGATTTTTGGCGGAAATATCAAATTCTTACTACGACATTCTGTAATCAGCTGATTTTCGGATCGATAAGGTAAATATCGTCATCATCCATTGAATTCATGAGAACATCCACCTCTTTTTCAAACTGGCTCATAGTGTCTGTTCCCCAGTTTTTCGTGAGTTTCAGGTAGAGCTGTGCTGTGACATATGCATCAGAAAGGGCGCGGTGCATATTGCCCATCGGTTTCAGGCTGAAATGGTTCTTCAGGGTCGAAAGCCTGAAATTCGCTGATGATTTCACTACTTTACGCGATGCGAGAAGTGTGCAGAAAGTCTCGAAATCCCTGTCCATTCCGCATTCTTTCAGCTCATAGTGCAGGAAAGACATATCAAATTTTGCATTGTGCGCAACGATCAGATCGTCTTTGACAAAATCAAGAAAAAGAGGCAGGACCTGCGATATCACCGGCTTGTCCGCGACCATTTCGTTGGTGATCCCTGTTATTTCGACGATTTTTTCGGGGATTTTTCTTCCGGGATTCACTAGAGTCTGGAATATGCCGCAAAGTTTGTTTCCGCATAGTTTTACAGCACCGATTTCAGTAATTCTGTCTCCGCAACTCGTGGAAAGGCCTGTTGCCTCAAGGTCAAAAATAGTAACGTTTCTATTCTGCATTTTTGCCCGCCTTTTTTTTGTTACGGTAGGCGATGATCGATTTTTTTGTGATGAAGTAAGTCGGGATCATCGCGATAAGTCCGACGACTGCGCCGCCGATGCACATCGGAAGAAAAATATCGGCACCGAGTGCGAGAAAACCTTTCGTCTGCTCGATAAAACCGTCAAGTTTGAGGACTGCTGTCATTTTCGACATGATCGTTGACGGGGTTACGACGTGATCCGCCGGATAGAAAAAAGTTCCAACCCAGTAGATGAAAGCGTAAATCGGAATGACTGTGAGCGGGTTCGTGATCCAGACGCCTGCAACAGCAGCAGGTTTGTTCGCGTGCTTGAAAGGAAGGCAGACAAGTCCGGCAACCACCATCTGGATTCCCATTATCGGGAGAAAACCGACAAAAATTCCGAGCGCGAGACCGAACGCGATATCGTGCGGATCGGCATTGAGATGGATCAGATTTTTCCAGATATTCAGAAGCTGCGCTTTCAGGTCATACCACTTTATTTCTTTTTTATTTTCAGTTTCTTCTGCCATAGTTCCATTCCAGTCTGTGAATAAACCGCAAAACAAAAAGCGGGGTATATTATACAATCCTGCAAGAATGTAAATTCAAACTTGAAAAAGATCCCGCATTTAATAATATCTTCCGGTTTTATTCTTTTTTATTGGAGGAAAAAATGGAAGCAACGAACAAGGCAGTCATCGAAACGACAAAAGGAAAGATGGTCATCGAACTTTACGGCAACGAAATGCCGATAACCGTCGCAAATTTCATCAAACACATCGAAGCGAAATACTACAACAAGCTCATTTTCCACAGAGTCATCAAGGATTTCATGATCCAGGGCGGCGGAATGAACAAGTTCATGATGGAAAAAGCGGCCCTGCTCGATCCGATCAAACTTGAGAGAAGCCCCGAAGTCCTTCACAAAAAATATGTCATTTCTATGGCAAGAACTTCCGATCCCAACAGCGCATCAAGCCAGTTCTTCATCTGCAACACAGACTGCGACTTCCTTGACGGCCAGTATGCCGCTTTCGGAAAAGTAATCGAAGGAATGGATGTCGTTGACGCTATTTCAGAAGTAGCGACCCAGTCTGTAAAAATCTACGATGATGTTCCAGTAGAACCGATAATGATAACAGACGTCTATATGGCGTAATATCCAAGGCAAAACAAGCTCCTTATACATTTGTTTCTGTGCTGAAAACTGATTCAGAGTAAATTATTTCCGAAAGTTCTCTTGCAGAAGCTGTTCCGAAGATATTCATAATCAAATTAAGAATATAGGTTTCATGCTCCGAAAAATCAGGCTGGAAATCCATACTGTCCCGTTTGAAGCCTGAATAATCATTTTTATAACGCAACCTTACCTTTTCGATAACACAGCCGTTCTCGAAAGCCAGAATTTCATTGTTGAACAATGGCTCGCCGAATTCTGAGATACTTGCCAGATTTGAGAGTACCAGCAATTTTTGCAGCTTCATATTGCCGTCATAGGTGTTCGGCACGGAATCAGCTCCGTTTTTAATGAAAAATTTCGCGAAATCATCCACATCTCTCATTGTCGGCTCCATACTAAAAGTTCTCACAATAGCAAAAACTGTTAATATTATAGCCGGAGTAACAAGATGTCAACATCATTTTGCTGTCCTATTCCTCATTTTTCAGCAGATACTTTTGCTAACGATTTTCATTGAAAGACTCGCGCTTATGAGCGTATTGTTTGTGCCGGGCTTTTGAAATTTGTGGGACACAGTGTTCTTTGAGTAGAAAAATTTTGGGGAAATCGGATTTTGGGCCTGAAAAAATTTGCGGGAAATCTGAAAGTGTAGTATTTACAGATGTTTTTGTTGGAGGTTGTTATGAGTAAGGTTTTCAAACGCAAATTATACGACAGACTGCTTGAGTGGAAAAACGAGCGTCAAGGTCAGACCGCAATATTGGTCGAAGGTGCAAGACGTGTCGGCAAATCGACTTTGGTGGAGGAATTCGCCAGAAACGAATACGAAACCTATATTCTCGTCGATTTCAACCAGGCACCTGAATTGATTAAAAATTTGTTTGAAGATTTAACCAATCTCAACAACATTTTTCTGCGGCTGCAGCAGCATTATCAAGTCAATCTTAAACCGAGAAAATCTCTTATCGTGTTTGATGAGGTGCAGAAATGTCCGCTGGCGCGGCAGGCGATAAAGTATCTTGTTGCGGACGGCAGATATGACTACATCGAGACAGGCTCGCTTATAAGTATAAAGAAAAACACCAAGGATATCACGATCCCTAGCGAAGAAGAGCGCGTCACGATGTTTCCGATGGATTACGAGGAGTTCCGCTGGGCTTTGGGTGATGAAGTGAGTGTCGATATAAACAGGCATTTTTATGATAGCAGAACTCCTTTGACGGTATCTCACAGAAAAGCTATGTTCGATTTCAGACTTTACATGCTTGTCGGCGGAATGCCTCAGGCTGTCGATACTTATCTCAAAACAAACAATCTGAGCATCGTCGATCAGACAAAAAGGAATATTATCAGGCTCTATATCGATGATTTTCAGAAAATTGATTCCACCGGCAACATCGAACGCCTTTTTTTGGATATTCCGGCTCAGCTCAGCCGCAACATTTCACGCTACACACCTTATTCAGTTATTGGGGACAAATCAGAAAATGTAATGGTTGAACTTATGCAGGCACTTTCCGAAAGCAAAACAACCCTTTTCTGCTATCACTGCACCGATCCGAATGTCGGAATGTCGCTCACGAAAGATTTTCGCCGCTACAAAATTTTCCTTGCCGACACAGGTCTTTTCATAACTCTCTGCTTTTGGGATAAAGCCTATACCGAAAACGTGATTTACGACAAACTTCTTAGCGACAAACTTGACGCAAATTTAGGCTACATTTACGAAAACATGGTGGCACAGATGCTTGCGGCGGCAGGAAATAAGCTTTTTTACTACACTTTCCCGAAGGACGAAAAACACAACTACGAAATTGATTTTCTGCTCTCACGCGGAAACAAACTCTGCCCGATAGAAGTCAAATCGTCAGGTTACAAAACACACAAATCACTTGATGAATTCTGCAAAAAATTTTCGTCGCGAATCGGTGAAAGATACCTGATTTACGCGAAAGATTTAGTCAAAGACGGCGTTACAACCTGCCTGCCGGTTTACATGACGATGTTTTTGTAGAAAGCTGAGGTCCCGAATAGATTTTAGTAAGTTTGTCTTTGAGTTTTTTCACGACTTCCGGCGTAAAAACGGGGCTTCTCCACGCTGAAACCGAGTTGTTTTGATAAAGCGGCTCGCGTTTGAAATCAAGCTTGCTTTCCTTGAAATGTTCCTCGAAAAGGCTGGTTTTCGGAACCGGTGAATATTCGTTTAGATATGGTCTTGCTCCGATTCCAGCAACAATTTCAATGGTTTTATCCACTTCGTCGACTGTCTGTCCGGGAAGTCCGCAAAGAAGGTAAACGCCGATTCTTTCACTCGTAAAACCGTGTTCTTTCAGCATTTTTACGACAGATTTCAGCTGGTTTAGCGAGGTTTTGTCTTCGTAGCGCGAAAAGGCGGTCTCGAAGCCGAAACGAAGCTGCGGGAAGTCGTATTTTTCGAGATATTTGCACAATTCTTCATTGATTTCACGCAGATGGAGGCCGTTCGGCGTGTGGAAACGATAAACATTCAAAGGAAGTCTGTCGAGAAAATTGCGCAGCATTCCGCCGTTTCGCAAAAGCAGCGCGTCGTCGTAGAAAGCGACATCGCAGTGACCGGTTTCGGCGTGCCATTTTTCAAGGTTTTCGGCAAGAACTGCAACATCTTTGTAGGAAACTTTCGGGTTGAAAATGACGCTTGAGCAGTAAGGGCATCTGTTAGGGCAGCCTTCGATCAGATTTGCCGGAAAAAAGTGGAGGTTTTTGAGATAATGCATTCCGGTTCCAGTAATATTTTCAGGTATTTGCGCTTTCCCTGTGTTTACGGTGATATTTTCCCCTTCAAAAAATTCAGGCATCAGGATTGCCGAGGTTCCGCCGACATTTATATCGGTATCTCCGAAAATCTCCCTGACAAAACCGATCATCTTCAGAACCGATTTATACCAGTATGTCATTCCGGTCGAGATATAGACAAGATCGGGTCTTTCAACTTCTGAAAGCGCTTTGCGGACAGTGTCGTCGTTCGCCCCGAAACGGTAATATTTGCGCGGGATCATTGTCAAACACTCAGGTTTTTCGATTTCGCGTTTCCAGTATGTGTGGCGTTCCCAAGAGCGGTAAACAGGCGGAGTCGCAGCATCGTCGCCGACAAAACTTCCGTCCAGAAAATCGAGGTAAGTCACCTTGTCGCCGATATTTTCGTGATGTTCCATGATCCTGAAAAGTCCGAGCGGCGCCGCCCATAGGTTGTAAGCTGTGAAATCTTCGACAAACGGATTTATGAAAAGAAGTTTTTCTGCCAAAACAGACCTCAAAACAAAAAACTGCCCGAATATACGCATCGCTTTGAACTATTGCAAAAAAAATAGTTCGCGCTATAACAGCGGGTTTTTTTCGAGCTGACGCTTTGCAAAAAGTTCAGCCTTTAAATAAATGAGGTGCGGTCATGCTTCTGGCACAAATACTTTCAGTCGTGATTTTTCTTGCAATGTTCATTCTCATGGTGACTGAAAAAATCGAACGACATCTTGTGACGCTCGGCTGTGCGGTTCTTACGGCGATTCTTGTTTTCGGGCTCGGGATGCACAGTTTCGATGCGATCATGGAGACGCTGAACGTAAAAATAATTCTCACGAAAAGTTTCTGGTACAGCGCGGGCGACGTTCCCGAAAACTCGACCGGAATCAACTGGGCGACGATATTTTTTATTGCCGGAATGATGGTAATGGTCGAAGGAATGGCGGCTTCAGGCTTCTTCCGCTGGCTCTGCATGAGGCTCGCAAAACTTGTAAACTACCGCGTTATCTACATTTTTGTGGCGTTCATGCTGATTTCCTTCGCCCTTTCGATGTTCATTGACAGCATCACGGTCATTCTTTTCCTTGCGGCGGTAACGGTTGAACTTTCGCGCCTTCTCAAATTCAACCCTGTCAGCATGATTCTTGCCGAAATTTTCTGCGCGAACTTAGGCGGTTCCGCGACAATGTGCGGTGATCCGCCCAACATCATAATAGGAACAAGTCTCGGTTATTCTTTCGGTGATTTCTTCGAGCATACCGGAAAAATAGCGTTTATCGGCCTTGCTTTTACGCTCCTTTACTTCATTGTGATGTGCCGTAAGGAATATGTAAGTGCTGGAAAAGATATTGATATTTCAACAATTCCGACGCCAAAATCGGCAATAGTCAGCAGAATCGGTTTCAGCAACAGCTGCATAATCTTCTCGATTGCGGTTGTTCTGCTTGTAACCCACGCCGAAACCGGGCTCACTGTTGCGACAATAGGCCTTGGAATCGCGCTTCTTACGCTTTTTGCAGCTCCAAGATATGCAACCAGAATACTGCAGCATGTTGACTATAAAACACTGCTTTTTTTCATCGGGCTTTTCTTTGTAGTAGGCGGTCTGGAGCAGACCGGAATACTCAAACTTATCGCTGATTTCATAGGAAAAGTATCAAAAGGCAATGCCTACATTATGATTGCAATAATCATCTGGGTTTCGGCAGTCGCGAGTGCCTTCATCGACAATATTCCTTTTGCCGCGACCATGATTCCGGTCATCAAATCGCTTTCCGCATCAACCGGAGTTTCGCTTGAAACAATGGCCTGGGCACTTTCGGTGGGAACCGACATCGGCGGCAGCGGAACACCCATCGGAGCCAGCGCGAACGTAGTCGGAACCTCGGTTTCGGCAAAATCAGGTCACCCAGTCGGCTGGGGCAGATACTGCAAGCTCAGCGCACCTGCGGCGGTTATGGTCATTGTTATCAGCACGATCTACATTTTCATAAAGTATCTCTGATCCTAACGGAAAATTTTCAGATCTTCCGGCTTGCCACATATTCACTGCGGAGCTCGTCGGTTTCTTCGAGAGAGCCGTTTCCGTTCTGGAGTTTTACCGCACTTCTGAGAAAGCGTGCTTCGGCTGAATCTTCGTCAAGTTCGGCGTATTCGATCCAGAGAGGGTTCGGATGCCCGTGCCTGAAAAAGCCGTCTTCGGGCGAGAGAAAATCGACAGTTGTCGCAACATCGGTGAAATCGACAAAACCTTTGAGGTCTGTTTTTGCCCGTTTGTCAAAATTCCAGAATTCTTCGTCATCTTTGGGAGACCACATTATTCCGATTTCAGGTTTTCTGTTTTTGAATCTTTTGTCGCATACGGTGACGATATCGCCTTTTCTGAAAGGATGTGGCAGAGTGACATAGTTTTGTTCGGCATAGACGCTGTCGGCTTCTTTTTTATTCTTCGGCTTGAGATAGCGGCGCAGGATATCGCGCTCGTGCTCATCAAACTGCCAGTTTATTTTTACTAAATATTCGCGCACCGCCTTTGACGGGATCATCGCGATTATTTCTTCATTTGTCGGGATTTTGCTTTCAGTCATTGCGAACTCCTATTTCTTGCAGAACTTTTTATAGAGCGTTCTGATCCTTTCAAGCCACTTTTCGCGCAGAGCCGGCGGAGAAACGATCTCGCTGTCGGGAGAGTAGGAGAGGACTCTTGCCAGGATTTCTTTGTCCCTGTCTCCGACTGGAAGCGTTATCTCGAGGCATTTTTTCCCGTCGATCACGCAGTCGTTCACTTTCTGGTTTTTGTGCCAGATCTGGTTTCTGACATAGTAGTAGGCCGGTTCGAAAACGCGGATCACCGCTTCTGAACTTGTTTCCGACTTGAACATTCCGAAAGAGCCGTCGATGTATTCGTCAAGGTCACGTTTTGTGACCGGATATTCAAAATGTTCGCTGCTTATCTCGCTTGATAGGATGCGCGATAGGAGAAAAACGCGGAGGGCGTTTCTTTTGCGGCAGAAGGCGATGACATACCATTTGCCGAGATAGTTCATGAGTTTCAGCGGTTCTATGAGACGTTCGCTCTTTTCCCCGTCGGCATTCATGTAGGTTATCCGGACACACCTTTTCGTCATGAAAGAACCGAGGATATTTCTGAAATCCTTCATGTCCATCAGGTCGATATCTGAGGAATCGTAGGAAATATGATCCATTATTTCGTCGAAATCGGGCGGAATATAACCCGAAATATTCTTGAGGATCTCTTCTGAAATCACCGGAATGTAGGGGATACCGTCAAGTTTTAGCGATTCGCTGATCCGTTTTACGAAAATGTAGTAAAGCACAGCATCTTCAAGCGAATCGAAAAGCATGTCGAACGGCGTTTCATAGACGTATCCGCCGGCACTCTGCTTGTATTTTATCGGCGCGGAAAGGAAATCGCGCATATATTCGATATCGCGCTTGACTGTGTCGATGTGGACTTCAAAGCGGTCGGCAACCTCTTTTCTCGTGACGAAACCTTTAGTTTTGATCACGTGATTGATGTAAACGATCCTTTCAAGATTTGACATTCAGACCTCCTTAATCAAAAAAACGGCCGTATTTTACACACGAGGTTGGGCGTATAATGCCCAACTGTAATTTTTTTTCACTTTTTTGCGATTTTTTTCGGTTTTTATTGAAAAAAACTGTTATAATGTGCCGTTTTTGGCTGGCTGAGGAACATAATTATGAAAAAAATCCTGATTTTTATGATTTTTTCGGTAGCAGCAGCTGTTTTTGTCTTTGCGGCTGAGCAGCAGAAGGGAAACACCGAAATAAATTCATTTTCAAAGTCGAAAAAATTTCTCGACAAGGTGATCTACGGTGATGCAAAAGTGCGGAAAACCTTTTACTGCGGCTGTTCCTACGACGGAAAGCAGAAAGTGATTGCCGAGAATTGCAGCTATTTCGATGCAAAGAACCATTCGCGCAGCAAAAGGGTGGAGTGGGAGCACATCGTTCCGGCGGCTGCTTTCGGCGGAAAGCTGAAAGAGTGGAAGGACGGTGATCCGCAGTGCATTGACAGCAAAGGCAAGCGTTTCAAAGGGCGCAACTGCGCTTCAAAAATGAATAAGCAGTTCCAGTTCATGCAGGCCGATATGTACAACCTCGTTCCTGCGATCGGAAAGGTCAATGCAGACCGCTCCAACTTTGATTACGGCATAATTTCAGGCGAGGAAAGAAAATACGGCAACTGTGATTTCGAAATTAAAAATAACACTGCCGAACCTAAAGAATCTATCCGCGGAGATATTGCCAGAACCTATTTTTACATGGATTCGGCTTACCCAGGTTTCGGGATCTTGAACGACAAAAACAGAAAAATGTTAGAGGAATGGGACAAATCCGATCCCGTTGACGAATGGGAGTGCAAAAGAGCGGCCGAAATAGAAAAAATCCAGAAAAATCAGAATCTTATACTTAAAAGCCGTTGCAAAAACAGATGAACGACCCCTCAGTCAGCAGAGCTGACAGCTCTCCTGCATCAGGGGCGTCCATTATCTATTTAATGAATTCCAAAGGCGGCACGAATTTGTCCGCTTTGTAAAGGGAAACCTGCCAGTCATCGGTTTTTTCAAAGAGAAGTTCCCAGACGATCTCGCCATCAGGCGTGACTTCAAAGAATCTTGAAATCTGCTGCATATCGTAAAATCCGGCTGTTACGAAAATATTGTCATTTTCAAGGCGGTCTGCATCGCCCCAGTATTCGCTCCACCAGCGTTTGTCGAGCTGTGAGCCGTCGAATTCGAAGGAAATTTCGGCGGTCATGTTAGATTCGTCGATCGTGTATTCGACGATCCTTGTGAAACCGCGTTCAAGAGAACCGTTATCGTAAAAAATGACTTTGTTTCCGTTCACGCCGTTGATTTCTGGATCATGCGAAACTTCGAACCACGGATATTCGTTGTCGCCGATGAACATGAAATCTCCGTCTTTTCCGAGGCGCCAGATTATCGCTCCAGAGCTCATGTCTATCTTGAAAAGAGTTGAAAAGTTGCGCGAATTGATGTAAACGATCCCTTCTTCCTTATACATCGTGACGCTGTTCGTGTGAGTCCAGTCAAGCCAGACATCGCCGCTGGTGTTTTCTGAGCAGTCGGGTTTTTCGAAGTAATCCCTGTAATCCCAGCTCCAGATCTCGCCGTAGGTGTCGGCATCGAGGTTGACGACGCGGTCTGTTACGATGCAGCCGTCGTAGATCACCTGCGGGAAGGTGACGGAACCGTCTTTCATCATGTAATATGCGTGATTCCAGCTTCCCGGTCCGTAGTAGTAGCTCTTTATTCCAGGTGCTTCCCAAAGAATATTCCCTTCAAGATCGATTTTTATAGCTTCTTCCGCTAAAGAATCCGCCGCCGAAGAATCTTTCGTAAGAGCTATGAGGATCGTCTGGTTTTCAGGGTTCCATGCGACATCGCCGAAAGAACTCGCATACCACGGATCGTATTCGTAATACCATACGACATATCCGTCGGTATCGACCATTAGCGCGATCGGAAAAATGTGCTCGAAAGTCGTTGCGGCATACTGGAAAAGGACAAAACCCTCGGAGGTCTTTTCTGCAACATGCTCCGTCAAAGACATCAATGGAAGATAACTCGGCGCTTTTCCGGAATGAAATTCAGTTGTTGCAAGAAGTTCAGGTTCTTCTTCGTCAGTATAGATTTCAATCGTGTAGTCGAGATTTTCTCTCATCCCCCAAAGGAAAAAATAATGGTCATTTTTTCCCTCTTTTTCAGCAATTTTATAGCCTTTGTGTGTGTCTGAATAGTACTTCACAAAAGTTTTACGCTCATCCGTTGTCGAAAAAGTAAGTCTGCACGAAAGGGAATTTTCTTTGTTTTCCTCGATTTTAAGGTCCGAAATCAGCTCATTTCCGGAATCGGCATCGTCGTCCGGAATCACGTCACTGTCTTCATCTGCGATCTCTTGAGTCGGAACGGAAACTTTATTTTCGCATGAAACGCATAACAACACCAGCAAAACCAAAGAGATTGTAAATAGTTTATTCATCTAAAAACTCCAGCGGAGGAACAAATTTATCCGCGTTGTAAATTTCCACCATAAAATCGTCATTCATTTCGGTATAAAGTTCCCATACGACCTGACCGTCTCGCGTAAGCTCGAAAAGAGAAGAATTTTCAGGTCTGCTTACCATTCCTTTTGTTACGAAAATATTGCCGTTTTCAAGGTAATCGGCATCTCCCCATGCCGGTGCGAGCCAGCCACGACCCGAACTGAATCCGTCAAACTCGAAAGAAATTTCGGCAGTCATGGAATCTTCGTCAAAAATATATTCGATAACTCTCGAGTATGTGCGTTCTTCCCAAGCATTGTCGTAAAAAAGCAGAGCTTTTCCGTCTTCGCGTATTTTTGGGTCGTGAGGATAATCTGGCCATGGATATATATTATCTGAAAGCATGGTGAAACTGCCGTCTTTACCGAACTTCCATACAATTTCTTTTGTTGCCATATCCATTTTGTAAAAGCCGAGACGGCGTGCGTTAAAATAAATAAAGCGCTTGTCTTTATCCGGAAAAGCGGTATTCGAGTGTGTCCAGTCGCACCATTCCGCCTCAGGATCGACACATGTTATAGTATTGAAATAGTCTGGAGAATCTGGATATCCCCAATTCCAAAGTTCGTTGTAGTCTCTGTCGACATTCACTATTCTGTCAGTTATAACGTTATTGTCATAGATTGCCTGAAGGAAAAGAATAGTTCCGTCATCGAGAAGTTTGTAATCGTGATGCCAGCTTGTTTCGCTGTAATAAGAACCGGCAATTTCAGGAGATTTCCAAATGATATTACCTTCAAGATCTATTTCTATTCCGTCTTCGACAGGAATTTCGGCCATACTCGGATATTTGTGGACCCCTACAAAAATATGATTGGTTTCTTTAATAAATTCAGGATCTTCCAAATCCGCAAATCCCGGAGTGTCGTGTTCGTAATACCAGACAGGAAATCCGTCGTTGTCTATCATTACGATTGAAGCGGGTTCCAAACTGTTGTCTGAGACTTGCGAAAACAAAACAAAACCTCGCATCACCCTTTCTTTTTCATTAGTCACAAGATAGACCGGGTATACGGATTCAGGCACATTTCCGGAATAAAAATCAGTTGTTGCGAGAAGTTCCGGCGTTTCTTCATCGGAATAGATTTCGATCGTGTAGTCGAGATTTTCCCTCATTCCCCAAAGGAAAAAATAGTGGTCGTTTTTGGCTGTTTCTTCCGCGATTTTATAGCCGGAATGAGTGGGGGAATAATATTTTACGAAAGTTTTTCTCTCCTCTTTTGTCGAGAATGTCAGTCTGCACGAAAGAAGGTTTTTTTCATTTTTCTCAACTTTCAGATTGAAAAGAGGTTCTTGAACAGCGTCGGAATCATCATCAGGAAGTTCCGCAGTGTCGTTGTCCGAAACAATATCGCTGTCATCATCAGAAATTTCTTGTGATGGAATTGAAACTTTGTTCTCGCACGAAACAGAAAAAATCAGTGCAAACATAGAAAATATTACTGAAAATCTACGCATGATCACTTCCAAACATCAAAAAAACAACGCTGCTATTTTACAGAAAAGCCGCTTAATAACAATTAAATCGCAAAAATAACGGTTTTCTTTGCATTTTCCGGCGTGCTAAATAAAATCGCGCGATTTCGAGTTTTTTCACTTAATTTAGGAGTTAAAAATGACAGTAAAAGAGACATTCGAGAATTGGAAAGCCGGAAGTTACGGCAAGGCAGTCGCTAAGTTCCCCGAAAGGAAGCAGCGCTTCAAAACATCCTACGGCGAAACTGTAGAACCTCTCTACATTCCTGAAAACGAGGATGAAAAATACCTCGAAACACGCGGCGTGCCGGGCGAATATCCGTTCACCAGAGGCGTTCAGCCCACGATGTACCGCGGCAGATTCTGGACGATGCGTCAGTATGCAGGTTTCGGAACGGCTGAAGAATCGAACAAACGTTACAAATACCTTCTCGGCAACGGTCAGACCGGTCTTTCGGTCGCTTTCGACCTTCCGACGCAGATCGGTTACGACTCTGACCATCCGATGAGTGACGGCGAAGTCGGAAAAGTCGGTGTTGCGATCGATTCTCTCAAAGATATGGAAATTCTTTTCGACGGTATTCCTTTGGGTGATGTTTCAACATCAATGACCATCAACGGAACCGCTTCTGTCCTTCTTTCGATGTATATCGCAGTCGCTGAAAAGCAGGGATTTTCGGCTGACAAACTTACCGGAACCATTCAGAACGATATCCTCAAGGAATACATCGCGAGAGGCACATACCGCTTTCCGCCGAAACCTTCGATGAGACTTATCACCGATATTTTCGCTTTCTGTGCGCAGAATGTTCCGAAGTGGAACACCATTTCGATTTCGGGTTACCACATCCGCGAAGCAGGTTCGAACGCAGTTCAGGAAGTCGCTTTCACGCTTGCAGACGGTATCGCTTACGTTGAAGCTGCGATCAAGGCAGGTCTTGACGTTGACGTTTTCGCGCCGCGTCTTTCCTTCTTCTTCAACGCAAACAACAACCTTCTTGAGGAAGTCGCTAAATTCCGCGCTGCAAGAAGACTCTGGGCTGAGATCATGCGCTTCCGCTTCAACTCAAAGAGCGCAAAATCTCAGATGCTCCGTTTCCACACGCAGACTGCAGGATGCACGCTTACAGCTCAGCAGCCCGATAACAACATCGTCCGTGTTGCGATACAGACACTTGCCGCAGTTTTGGGCGGAACCCAGTCGCTCCACACCAACAGCCGTGACGAAGCACTTGCGCTTCCGACCGAAGACAGCGTTCGTATCGCGCTCAGAACGCAGCAGATCGTAGCTTACGAAAGCGGCGTTGCAGACACAATAGATCCGCTCGCAGGAAGTTACTACATCGAAGCTCTCACCGACAGCATTTACGAAAAAGCTAAAGGATACATCGCCCGCATCGACGAGCTCGGCGGAATGGTCGAAGCTATCGAAAAAGGCTTCGTCCAGCAGGAGATCCAGGACAGCGCTTACCACTATCAGCTTGAAGTCGAAAGCGGAGAACAGGTCGTTGTCGGCGTCAACAAGTTCCAGATCAAGGAACCTGCTCCGGCTAACCTTCTCAAAGTCGATCCGTCTATCCAGGTCGCTCAGATCGCTAAGATCAAGGCTGTCAAAGAAAACCGCGACAACGACGCTGTCAAGAGACACCTCGCGATCATCAAGGCAACGGCTCAGACCAGCGACAACCTTATGCCGAAGATCCTCGACGCTGTAAAACAGTATGCGACACTCGGCGAGATCGCAGGCACTCTTGAAGAAGTTTTCGGTGTTCACAAAGAATCTGTTGTTCTCTAGTTTTACTTAAGTAACATCTTTATTTTATTGTAATATTTCAGAATTTTTCTGTTTGTTGGATTTTTGTGTTCAAATTTTCAGAACGCCATTTTTATCGTGTCTGCGGCAGATTCTTTCCCGGCACGCCAGTCACTCGCAGTTTTTGAAAAAATAGTGTGATAACGGCCGTCTGCAAAGTAAGTGACTTTGTAGTGCTTTCCCTCGTCGGTTATTACGAATCCGAGATCTGTAAGGGCTTTTTGAATAGCGTTAGTCATTTTCCGGTAGTCTTTCAGCAGATGTTTGATTTCATCCGCTTTCTGGTCTGTAAATTTTTGAAAATTATTATTCCGGATTATATCGTTTACGATGTCAGACCGCCTTGAATCAGGTGTCAAACCTGCTAATGCGTCATTCAGGACAGTAAGAATGATATCTTTCACTTCACCTGGGTAAAAATCATTTTCGTCGCCCATAAAAAGTAGCGGCAGGGAATCTTGGGCATCAAGTTTGTTTTTCAGTCTCTGGTTCTCATTCTGCAGTTTTTCGTTTGCGAGCATAAGTTCTTCGATCTGTTTTTTAAAGCGCTGCTGCTCATCGTCAAACGATTCAATCATTTTGTTTGCTTCAGTCATTACCTCGGCGTATGCCCGTTCTGTGATTTCGCGCTCTTTTTCACTCAAAGAATTAAGAATCTCGGCGTTTTTCTCCTCGGCGTCTCTCAGAGCATTTTCTATTGAAAGTCTTTCTTCCCGTTTTTTGTCAAGTCTGTCTTTGAGCAGTGCGTTGTTTACACCATGCCATGTATAAAGCGTTTCAGTCATACGCGAATTGCAATATAGTATAACTATAGGAATGACTTTTTCTGAAAGCAGTGTGTCTGCGCCCGAAGCTTTGCGGTAGAAGAATCTTCTGTGTTGTTCAAGTGTATTGTTGGGAAAATAAATCCCTATGCTGCCGAGAGTTTCGTTTTTGTCGGAAGTCATCTCCTTGAGTTTCATGTTCGTGCAGATGCTTTTCTGCACAACTACGTGAGCTACCCCTTTCAATCTTTCGGCAAGTCCGTGTACATCGACCGGATATTCATCGAGACTTGTTTTTGAAACATAGACCACAGGGAGAGAGTACCCCGACTTTCCGTTTATAACATTTGCGATAATTTCAAGGTGTTTTTCATCAGCAAAAAACGGCTTGTCAGAAATCTCAAGAAAACTGTCTTCTTTCAGAAAACCTTTTTTTATCAGCATCGTGATGAAATAGGGGGTGGAAAAGGCCTTGTCGATATTTATCGCAGTATCAAGAAAACTTCTCTCAAGCCGGATAGACATTTTCATTTCGTTGAAATTCGCGACATAGTCGCTTGTCCAGATGATCCCGTCTTTATCTGTCTTTTCGTAACGTACGGCAACGATGTTTTCCCTGCGGTATTCCTGAATATCTAGCCATAGTTTATCATTGCCGTATCGGATATTGTACTCTTCGTTCCATTTGATTCCCTTGATTATATTTTCTTCGTACGGGCTGGTCTGATTCCATTTTATTACCAAACTCACGAAAGCGTATTTGGTAAGATTCTTGTTTATTTCAAGCGTTGTTGAAAACAAAAGCATATCGGTCTCCGGTTTTTGTTGCGTTCGTTTTGAAGTTATCTGCCTTTTGCCCAGTCTGCGAGTTCTTCTTTTGTCCATTCTCCGTTGAGAACTCTGCCTTCCTGCAGAACAGTTGTCTCCGAAACTGACTGTTTCAGCGATTTTAAACTGCCGTCAAGATTCGTCGTGCCGCCGCTTGTTGCGAAAACGACGATGGTTTTGCCAGAAAAATCGTGCTTCTCAAGAAAAGAGTTGACGATTGATGGAGCTGCCCAGCCCCAGATCGGAAAGCCGAGAAAAATTTTGTCGTAACCCGTCAGATCAAGCTCTTTGTCAACGATTTCGGGGCGTTTGCTTTTGCGAGTCGCTACTTCGCGGAAACTGCGTGAAAGCGGGTTCATCCACAGAAGATCGGCCTTCGTGTACTTTTTCACCGGCTCGATTTCGAAAATGTCCGCCTCGATCGCTTCTGCAAGCTGGATGGCTTTCAATTTTGTGTGACCGCCAGCCGAAAAATAAATAACTAAATTTTTGCTCATGTTGTGCCTCCATTATTTGTGGAGACGCCATAGTATGACGTCTCTACGAAAAATTACCCGAAAATCTCCGTCTCTTTCAACCACTCCGCGACTGCCTCGGCTTCTTTGTCAAGTGCGCGGTCGTCTTCAACGAATGCGCTGATTTTACGGATTTCCGCGTGGATTTTCTGCGTGAATGAGGAGAATTCGTCTTTTCCTGCGAGATCGACTGCCTGCATTGCCGCAAGGAAATGAGCCGCGAACTGCAAAAATACGAGATCAGTCTGCTCGGCAAGTTTGCGTGCGGAAATCGTTCCCATAGAGACTTTGTCCTGATTCAGAGCCTCTGTCGGTGCACTCGTGATGCTGACCGGGAACGAGTATGTGACGACTTCGCCGCGGATCGCGCTTATCGTTATCTGGACTGCCTTGAAACCGAGCCTGAGACCGGCACGCGGATGGTCAGCCGGGGTAAAGGGAATGAGGTTTTCGGTGAGTCCGTTGAACTTTCCGTCGATTATGACTTCCGCCTGTTTGTCCGAAAGGTCTGCGATATTGGCGAGTGCCGTTCTCAGATAGTCACATGCCGCGCAGATGTGGCCGCCGTAAAAGTTTCCGGTGTTGAAAAGTCTGCCGCTTCCGATATCGACAAGCGGATTGTCGTTCGCGGAATTTAGTTCTTCGGTTATTAGCTCTCTTGCAAAGCGCAGAGTGTCACGGTAAACACCCGTTATCTGCGGCGCACAGCGGATCGAGTATCTGTCCTGGATCTTGTTCTGCTGCTTGATGAAACCTTTGTTTTCGATTGAATCGATTTTGTTTTTGAGAAAATCTTCGTATCTGAAAACGCGCTTGGAATCTCTAATGATTTCGCGTATGTAAGCCGCGGAATCGCACTGTCCGCGGTGATTTTTGATTTCGCTTACTTTTTCGGCGAAAGGGGTGTCTTTTCCCTGCGTGATTTCAGAGGTTACAGCGGTTAAAAAGTCTGAAATTCTGGCTAATCTTTCCGCTTTTTTCCATGCAAGAGCCGCAACCGCGCTCATCACGCTCGTTCCGTTCATAAGGGCCAGACCTTCTTTTGCCTCGATCGGAAGCGGTTTTATCCCTTCCGCTTTGAAAGCCTCCGCCGCAGGAACGATTTTTCCTTTGTAATAAACGTCGCGTTCGCCCATGATGACAGCCGCGAGGTAGCTGAGAGGCGTGAGATCTCCCGAAGCGCCGACCGAACCTAGCTGAGGGATCACCGGAATTATGTCTTTGTTGAGAAGCGTGAGCATCATTTTCGCAAGTTCAGGGCGAATTGCCGAGTGACCGCCTTTCACGTTGCTGTTGAGGCGCGCAAGAACTACCGCTCTACCTGTAACGCGACTGAATTTCGGGCCTAAGCCGATGCCGTGGTAAGTGCAGATCGTCCGCTGGAGCTCTCCAGCCTTGTCAATGCTTATCTGGTTGTCGCAGCTGTCGCCGAAATCGGTCGTAACGCCATATACCGGAACGCCGGTTTTCACGTAATCTTCCAGGAATTTCCGCGATTTTTCGAGAATTCCCCAGAATTTTTTATCTTCGGGAAGGGCGACTTGTTCATTTTTGTATGCGACATCGCATACATCTTCGATCGTTAAATTGTTTCCGTTTACAATTTTCATTTATCCCTCACTTGTAGTCGTATTTCACTCTCAAAGCGGCCGGGCCGTATTCAAGGAGCAGTTCGGTCTCATCGAATGTTTCGCTGTCAAGAGCCTTCAGATATGTGTCCGATTTTTTATCTACAAAATAGTAAATTTTTCCGTTGACGGAACTGTAATCTATCGGATTCGCCGCAAATGCGTTGAGACCTGAATCTATCTTGGAAATCTTGCCTTCTTTCGGTTTGTAGAGAAGAAGGCTGTTGTCGTTGTAAAGGATATTGTTTGAAAAAATTATGAAAAAATCACCGCTGTCGGCAATAGAGAGATCAACGAAATCACCGTCAAGAATGTTGTTTTCCTCCTCAGATTCGCTTAAGACTTTTTTGACATCGTAAGTGTCTATATTTACTTGCAAAAGTGCACCGTCACCCTGTTTCCAGTTGCCTGTTGTCGTAAGATAGATGTGGTTTTTATCGACTTTTGCGTTGTACTCTATCTTTCCTGTCGGGTTCGTTGTCGGTAGAGCGATTCTTTCAACTGAATAATCCTCAAGGTCAACGACCGCGATCTCTCCTTTTGCCGAAGTGTTGTGGCTGTCAAGATTCTGCAGAGCGACAAAAAGTTTTTTGCCGACGACCTTCATTTTGGCAGGACTTGCCGACTCATTGTCACTTATTTCAAGTTCCGAAATCTTGTTTTCAGTTCCTTTTTTGAGAACAAAAATCCTGTTCGAATACTGCTGTTTTGATGAAGGTGTATCGAAATTGAGGGCAGAAACTATGAATTCGTCTTTGAACGGGTTGTAGACTATATCCTGCATATTTATGTAAGTGTCCGGTTTTATTTGAATTTCCTGATCAAATTCAAAGCCGGGCGTAAAAAAGTAAAGAGAAGAGGAATCGTGTCTTCCGACAACCGCGAAACCGTTTTCCCATGCAGCTACGTTAAGATCCGCGCCGTCAGAACTGCCCATGCCGCCAGCGACCGGGATCTCTTTGAAATTGGCAAGGTTTCCATCTTTTGCATAGTAAACATGACCGCTCATCGGAACGTCATATCCGCCGACTGTCGCCACAATGAGGTGGGAAGCGGCGATTTCCGGTTCAGAAATTTCTTCGTCGGGAGTTTCGTCCGGAGTTTCCGGATCAGGATTTTCTGTCGGATCGTTATCGGGAATATTCGTCTCACCGTTGTCATCGGCCGGCTCACTGCTGTCGTTTTCGGGATTTTGATCGCTGTCATCGTTCGTTTCTTCGTCGCCGATCTCGAAAGCGTCAACATCCATAGACTCGTCCATATCAGGCAGATCCGGAAGGGTGGAATCTTCGCAAGAAACCAAAAATGCCAATAAAATCAGTGCTAAAACTGAAAAAACAATCTTTTTCATGTCGTTTTGACCAAAAAACTTAATAAAACGCGGCATAATATAGGAAGAGGCTCTTTTGTCCAGTTAAAACAATAAATAGCGGTTCTATTGTTGACACGAAGCCTTAAAAACGCTATTTTTCGCAGGTCGTTTGCTTCCGGAGGGGAAAATGTTGAAAGAAGATCTCGTAAAAGTTTTTGAAGATTCCTTTAAACTGAATTGGGATAAACCGTGTTTCAGCGATTACGGCTCTGAGCCTCTTACTTTCGGAGAAACTGCAAATAAAATAAAAGAGTTACATGAAATATTCAAAGCTCTCGGTATAAAAAAAGGCGACAAAATCGCTCTCTGCGGCAAAAATTCGACGAACTGGGCGGTAACTTACCTTGCAGCCGTGACTTACGGTGCCGTAATCGTGCCGCTTCTCAGCGATTTTACTGCTGAAGAGATCCATCATCTTGTCAATCACTCCGATTCAAAGCTTTTTTTCGCTTCGGAACTTATTATAGACAAACTCGATTTTGCGCAGTTGCCTGAAATTGAAGCTGTTTTCAAACTTGAAGATATGTCGGCGGCTTTTTCAAAGGAAGAAGATCTGAATGAAAAAATTGCCGGAATTATTGATGATTTTGTTAAAACACAGACTGTTACGAAAGAAACGCTCGCTTTTGAAATTCCTGCAAAAAACGATCTTGCGACGATAGTCTACACCTCGGGAACGACCGGTTTTTCAAAAGGTGTCATGATTTCGCACAACTGCCTTATGGCGAACATCCAGTATGCTATAGATTCGCTTCCGAAAGGCGGTGAGGCTATGGTTTCGTTTCTCCCTTTAGCTCACTGTTTCGGCTGCGCTTTCGACTTCCTTCTTCAGGTTGCAAGAGGACTTCACATCATTTTCATGAGCAAAACACCGACTCCTAAAGTTCTCATCAAGGCTTTCAGCGAAGCCAAGCCGTTTTTAGTCATTTCGGTGCCGCTTATCCTTGAAAAAATTTACACTTCAAAGATCCGTCCGCTGCTTGACACCAAAAAAATGAAAATACTTATGGCGATCCCCGGCATCAGACAGATAATAATGAAGAAAATAGGGAAGGGGATAAGCGCTTTCTTCGGCGGAAAATGCTACGAAGTCATCTCGGGAGGAGCCGCTTTCAACCCGAAAATAGAATCGTTTCTTCTCAAATCAGGCGTCAGATTCACTACCGGTTACGGAATGACCGAGTGCGCACCGCTTATCGCATACACCGATTATGCCGATAACCGCAAGATAGGCAGCTGCGGAAAAATCATGACTTACTTAACTGCAAAAATCGATAATCCCGACAAAAAAGGAGTAGGCGAGATCTGTGTCAAAGGCGAAAACATAATGAGCGGATACTACAAAATGGAGAAGGAGACCGCCGAAGTTCTCGACAGCGAAGGATGGCTCCACACCGGCGACCTTGGCAGGATCGACAAAGACGGGTTCCTTTTTATTTGCGGCAGACTGAAAAACATGATCCTTTCTTCGTCCGGCCAGAACATCTATCCGGAAGAGATCGAACTCAAGATAAATTATATGCCGTTTGTTTCGGAGTCGCTCGTTCTCGACGGCGGCAAAGGACGGCTGATAGCGTTTGTCTATCCCGATTACGACAAGATGAAGGCTGAAAATATCACAGAAGAGCAGGTTGCGGAAATCATGCAGCAGAACCGTGCCGAACTGAATGAAACTCTTCCCGCTTATGCAAAAATTTCAGAAATCAGGATACATCCCGAAGAATTCCAGAAAACATCGACAAAAAAGATAAGAAGAACGCTCTACACGCACCTTGTGAACCAGAAAAAAGGCTCGAAAAAGTAATAACCGGAAATCCCGGATTTTCAGGAAAAAAACAAGAAACCCGCCGCAGCCGTGGCCCAAAGCAAGCTTTATCCTGTGCTCACAGGTGGGGAAAGCCGAACCGATCATCATTCACGGTAGTAAGTACAAACCCCAAAATTTAAATAGGAAAAAACTTCTAACGCCCCAAGCTCACGCACCGGGCAGGCTCAAAAATAGTAGTCTTCTTTCGAAAAGAGTCAAATTTTCGGTTGATTCCATCGTCACGTCGTTGCACCGTTACGTCGTCACGTCTAAAATGAAATGGACTTTTTTTTTAAAAAGGCTATTGAAAAAAGGTCTTCGGGAGGAAAAAATGGGCAGAAAACCAAAAATTTACATGAGCAGGTGCTTCGGTTTCGAGAAGTGCAGATACGACGGAAAGGATTTCTTCTGCGATTTTGCAGAAAAGCTCAAACAACAGGCCGAAATCGTTCACTGGTGCCCTGAAACGGCTATCGGTTTAGGATGTCCGCGTGAAAAAATCAGAATCGTGAAAATTGACGGAAAGAATCTTCTTTTTCAGCCTGAAACGGGAAAGTTCTTCACTGAAAAAATGATCGAAGCTTCCGATAACTATTTGAAAACATTAAAAGATGTCGACGGATTCTTTTTAAAGGCGAAAAGCCCGAGCTGCGGCGTCGGAAACACGAAACTCTACCGCGGAAAAAGCGACGAACTTATTTCTGCTGATGCAAGCGGCTTTTTTGCCGTCCAAGTCATGAAACTTTTTCCGAATGTTCCGGTCATAACGGAAGAAGACCTGAAAGATCCTGCAAAAACAAATGATTTTCTGGAAAAAGTTTTTTCTCACAAAGAAGTCTGATCTAATTTTATGCCGGGAAGGCAGCTTTTAAGGATTTCGGCGCAGTCGGTTACGAACTGAACATCAAGCCCGTCCTTGATTTCGTCAGGGATCTCACTGAAGTCGCCGCGGTTCTCTTCTGGTATGAAAAGTTTTTTGATCCCTGCCTGTTTTGCTGCAAGGACTTTTGCCTTGAGTCCGCCTATCTTCAGGATTTTTCCTTTGAGCGATACTTCGCCCGTCATTGCGACTTCGTGGCTTACAGCTATTCCCGACATTAGTGACGCTATCGCTAACGATATCGCGCCGCCCGCCGAAGGACCGTCTTTCGGAGTAGCGCCGTCAGGGAAGTGGATGTGAAGGATCGATTTGTCCCAGATTTCATCTTCAACAATTTTATTTTTCGAGAAGAGTGCACGAATGTAACTGCCGGCAATCTTTACAGATTCTTTCATTACATCGCCTAAACTGCCGGTAACTTCGATGCCGCCTTTTCCGGCATACTTTATCGCTTCGATTTTCAGTACTGTTCCGCCGTAGGGGGTCCACGCAAGACCGTTGACGACGCCTATTTCGGGTTTTTTTCCGATCGTGTCTTCGGAATATTTTTCTACTCCGAGATAGTTTTTAATGTTTTCTTCCGTTATTGTTTCATCGACAGGTTTCCCTTCTGCTTTTGCAAGGGCGATTTTCCTGCAAACAGAAGCTATCTTTCTTTGAAGTTCTCTGACACCAGATTCACAAGTGTATGATTTTATTATTAAATCAAGAGCAGACTCTGTAAATTCAAGATCGACGTCTTCGATTCCGTTGAGTCTTTTTTCTTTCGGAATAAGGTGGTTTTTCGCGATGTTTTTCTTTTCGAAAGCGGTGTAGCCGTCGATGTCGATCACTTCCATTCTGTCTTTCAGTGCGACCGGGATTTTGTTTTTATCGTTGGCTGTAGCAACGAAAAGGACATTGCTGAGGTCAAATTCAAGATCAAGAAAATGATCTGTGAAGGTTTTGTTCTGCTCGGGATCTAAAACTTCGAGAAGAGCTGAAGAAGGATCTCCTTTGTAATCTGCGCCGAGTTTGTCGATTTCATCTAATAAAAACAAGGGGTTGTTGACTTTTGCCTTTTGAAGCGAAAGGATGATCTTCCCCGGCATTGCAGCTAAATAGGTACGTCTGTGACCGCGGATCTCCGCTTCATCCCTGAGACCGCCTAAAGACTGACGGATGAACTTTCTTCCCGTTGCAGCCGCAAGAGAAGAGGCGATACTTGTTTTGCCGACTCCGGGAGGGCCTGCAAGACAGATTATCGGAGCTTTGAGATTGCCGGAAAGTTTGAGGACTGCGAGATATTCCAGGATCCTGTCCTTGACTTCGGAAAGACCGTAATGGTCATTGTCAAGCTGCTTTCTTGCGCGTTCGATATCGATCTCGCATTCTGTCGACTCTTCCCAAGGAAGAGAGCGGATCGTTTCGATGTAATTTCTGATGACTTCCTGCTCGGGAGTAAACTGAGGTATGCGGGCCGCCTTCGTAAGCTCGGTTTTCAGGCGCTCTTTGACATATTCCGGAGCATGGAACGAATTTATGTCGAAGTTGATGTTACCTATGTTCTGATCTGTATCCGGAGTATACTGAACATCGTTGCCGTTCAGTTCTTCGTTGAGGACGCGGATCTTCTCTCTTAAAAACTGCTCGCGCTGGCTTCTTTCAAAGCGGTCGTGAACCTCGTCATCGATTTCGTTTTCGATCGTTACGACATTCGTCTCTGTTGAAATGATGTTCACCAGACGGAGTATCCTTTTTTCAATATTCGCTTCTTCCAGTACTTCGCGGAAACCTTCACGATCCATCGACTGGTCAAGAGAAGCGGCGCAGCAGTCCGCAAAATCCTCGAGATTCTCTTCCTCAATCATCTGTTTCGCCTTTTCCGGCGGGAATCCTGCCAGATCGAAGTATCTCTGGATCGAGTCTTCGAGAACTCTTCTTATAATTACTATACGCTCTTTTTCTTTCGGGTATACCGTTTTGAAATCTTTGACTTTTACCGTAAAAAGAGAGGTCTTCGGGTTCCTCTCGTATGAATGGAAGATAACGCGGCGCGCTCCGGCAAGGACGACTTTAAATCTGTTCTTTTCAGCCTCTTCGATATGAAGAACGTCGCACAATGTCGCAACCGGAAGAAAAATGCTTTTTTCAGGATCGTCGGGAAGTTTCTTAAACGCCGCCACTACTACAGGTTCTTCTTTATTGAAGGCTTTGTTGAAAACTTCGTATTCATTTAAATCTTCAACGGAGATCGTGAACGAATAAAACGGAAACACAACGATATCGTTGTATAAGAATAAGGGAAAAGTATTTGTGGAAGTCATTTAAGCTAAGCTCCTTTTGCGGTATTTCTGTTCTTGGATTGTCCGATAGTGTAATTTTTCAGAGGTTCTTTGCCGGATGTGATGACTTCCGGTGTTATGACGATTTCTTTGAGTTTATCCTTTTCTTCGGGAGCGGCATACATTATATCAAGCATAGCCGTTTCGAGGATTCTTCTTAAGCCTCTTGCTCCGGTTTTGAGTTGTTCGGTCTTCTTAACGATTTCGTCTAAAGCCGCATCGGTAAAGGTCAGTTCGATCCCGTCGAGAGCAAAAAGCTCTTTGTACTGCGATACGAGCGCGTCTTTCGGCTCTGTGAGTACCCGTCTGAGCTCGGCAGAGGTGAGTTCTTCGAGATAAGCCGTCATCGGAAGTCTGCCGATAAGTTCCGGAATGAGTCCGAAACGGAGAAGATCTTCCGGCTGTATCTCTGAAAGAATGTGCTTCTCTTCGGTTTTTTTGCCGAGTTCCGAGCCGAAGCCGACTTTCTTTCTGCCGATCCTGCGGGCGATTATCTTTTCGATCCCTTCAAATGCGCCGCCGACAATGAACAGAATGTTGGATGTGTCGATTTTGATGTACTCCTGCTGCGGATGCTTTCTTCCGCCTGTCGGAGGAACGTTCGCGATCGTTCCTTCGATGATTTTGAGCAGTGCCTGCTGGACGCCTTCGCCGCTGACATCGCGGGTGATCGAGGTGTTTTCGGATTTACGCGCGATTTTATCGATTTCATCAATATAAATTATGCCGTGCTCTGCCTTTTCAATGTCGTAATTGGCTGCCTGAATCAGCGAGAGAAGGACGTTTTCGACATCTTCACCGACATATCCGGCTTCTGTAAGAGTCGTCGCGTCTGCAATGCTGAAGGGAACGTTGAGGAATGTCGCCAAAGTCCGTGCCAGGAGCGTTTTTCCCGAACCTGTCGGCCCGAGAAGAAGGATGTTGCTCTTCTGAATGCTCGATTTTTTCTGTGAGCGGACCCGCTTGTAGTGGTTGTAAACCGCGACCGAAAGGACTTTTTTCGCATAATCCTGTCCGATCACGAACTGATCCAGGTAAGACTTTATCTGTATCGGAGTCGTAAGATTTTCTTCCGCTTTTCTGTGTTCATGCTTTCTCTTGTCCGTCTCCGGCGCATTTTCACTCAGAAGTTCTGCACACATTTCTATGCATTCGTTGCAGATGTAAGCGTTCCTGCCGTAGATTATCCTTCCGACTTCCGTCTGCGGTCTTCCGCAGAACGAGCAGTGAATATCCTGTCTGTTTCTCTGTACCATTTTTACCTATCTTTTTGTTACTACGCTGTCGATAAGACCGTATTGAACTGCTTCTTCAGCTGACATGAAGAAGTCGCGTTCCATATCGCGTTTCAAAGTTTCCAGATCTTTTCCTGTATGCGAATGCAGTATCTGCGTCAGGCGGTCTTTGATGAAAAGTATCTCTTTGGCGTGTATTTCGAAATCGGTAGCCTGACCGCTGAACCCGCCGAGCGGCTGGTGGATCATAATGCGCGAATTGGGGAGAGAGAATCTTTTCCCGTGCGCACCGGAAGCCATGAGTACCGCAGCCATGCTTGCAGCCTGACCGACGCAGATCGTCGAAACGTCGGGTTTGATGTACTGGATCGTGTCGTAGATCGCGAGTCCTGCAGTGACAGATCCGCCCGGGCTGTTGACGTAAATGTAAATATCCTGTTCGCTGTCCTGCCCTTCGAGAAGCAGAAGCTGCGCTATAACTGCGTTTGCGAGATCGTCAGTGATCTCTTCGCCGATGAAGATGATGCGGTCTTTGAGAAGACGCGAATAAATGTCGTAAGCTCTTTCGCCGCCGCCTTCTTTTTCAACGACTACCGGAACAAGTCCCGCATAAGGTTTGATGATTTTCTGCATTTTGTTCTCCATGAAACAATTAAAACCGCCCTATTTACCACTTTTTATTTTTTTTGCAACACTAAGGAAGAAACTTTTTCATTGCTTTAATAAGAAATAAGACTATCATGCGCCGTTTATTTTGGCGCTTTTTTTAGTTTTGGAGGAAAAAATGAAAAATTTTATGACTTTACTGCTCGCACTTTTGTTCATGGCATTTGTGACATCATGCGGCAGCGACAGCAAAACAGATGAAACACTTCCCGATGAAGAGGTAACGGACGAGGATATCGTTGAACCTACGGACGAACCTACTGAAGAACCTACGACAAATCCGACGGACGAACCTACGGACGAGCCGACGAACCCGACGGACGAACCGACAAACCCGACGGACGAACCGACAAACCCGACGGATGATCCGACAAACCCGACAGATCCGACGAACCCGACAGATCCGACAGATCCGACGAATCCGACTGATCCGACGAACCCGACTGATCCGACAAACCCGACCGATCCGACGAATCCGACAGATCCGGAAGAAACCGGTTCCTGCACCTACATTCCGAACGCTTTCGTTTCGAACTGGACGGATAATTTCCCGACTGACTGGGTAAACAGATACGTTCCGTCAGGTGACAAGAAAAACCTTATCGCTTATGAACAAATCGATCGCGGCGAAGGAGATTATGCTCTCAGAGCTTATATTTCTGCTACTGATGCAAAGAAAAACAATTATGCATTCGAACTTCCGCCGTTTGTTCCTGCGGATGATGCCGCTTTCCCGACGAAACTTACGTTTGATCTCAAAGCTTCTTCAACATCAAGAATCTCAATAAATATCAGATGCGGAGAAAACGAAAATCCGCTTGATGATACATACAAAGCATATAATTGGGATACGGAAAACAAACTTTTTGTTAATGAAACTCAAAATGAATTTATTGATAGAGATATAAACCTCGGTGACAACGATTTCCATGAAGTAACGGTTGAACTTGGTGATGAACTTAAAAATGAAGGCTTCTGGCGCGGTCACAACTGCCGTATAGAGTTCAAATACGGCAAAAACGTTGATAACGACATAACAGTTGACAACTTTGTTTTCCACACCGCAACGGAAGACTGCATCGGTGAAGATACACCGGATCCGACAGATCCGACGACCGATCCGACCACGGATCCAACCACGGATCCAACTACAGATCCGACCACAGACCCGACCACGGATCCAACTACAGATCCGACCACAGATCCAACCACAGATCCGACCACGGATCCGACCACAGATCCAACCACAGATCCGACCACAGATCCGACCACAGATCCGACCACAGATCCGACCGACCCTGAACCTCAGACTTGCGTACAAATTCCTAACGGCGATTTCAGCGGCACTTGGGATTCAACAACAGGACTTCCAGAAGGATGGACGAAAGGAAACAATGGTTCAAACCTGACATTCAGTCAGGATACGAACGGTGCTTTCCACATTCAGCATACAAATACTGTTACAACAAAGGCGGACAATAAATACGCTACTCATTCTCCTGAAATCGTTGTTCCGGCAGATGCAGAAGTTCCGGCAGGAATCAGATTCCAGCTTGCGACAAATATTGCTTCTCTGATTTCTATCAATCTGCGTTGGTCAGAAGGAAACGATGTGGGCCTTAATTATTACCCATACAACTGGGATGAAGCAAGCAAAGCTTTCGTAAAAGGCTCACAAAATGCTTATAATCGTGTTGATTTCGGAGATACCAATCTTCATAATGTGGAGATTATTTTCGGTTCCGAAATGACGGAAACTTTATGGAGAGGTAAGACTTTCACTCTCGAAATCAAATACGGAAACAGATATAAAGATAACGGAACAGATTGGACTTATTACAACTTTGATATTTCTGTCAAAGATTTCGTACTTGTTTACTACGGCGGAACCTGCGGCAACGTTACAGATACCTACACTGTAGGTTATGCTGGCGTTCAGAGTCCGGAAAGTGTTGAAGGTTATGTCGGAATGACCGAAACATTCTACGGCAAACTTTGGATAGACAACCTTACGAACCTGACATACAATCAAACAGTTTACCTGATGGGTGTAAAAGGACAGTTCGGTGTGAAAAAGCAAGGTGAACTGAATGATTACACATGGTATGATGCTGAGCCTAATGTAAAGAATACTACTTTAGGAAACGATGACGAATATATGTATAAGAACTATACATTCCCGGAAGTCGGTGATTTTGAGTATACCTTCAGATTTTCTACCGACAACGGAAATACTTGGCCACTAGAAGCAATGGCTGAATCAAAACAGGCAAAAATTCTTGCCCTTCCTGAAGGTCAGATTGCAAACGGCGATTTCAAATACTGGCTTTCTGACAATACGACACCGCAGCTCTGGACCCATGAAGATACGGCTGAGTTCTCAAAATGGAATGATGCTGAAACTTTGAAAGTAAAAGCTACTGGCAGCAAAAAATATGTCTTGGTTTCCCCTGAATTTGAACTTTCGTCTACTGCTAAAGCAATCTCGTTCAAAATGGCAATGAGCGAGGGAATAAAAGCTGCTTTCTTTATTATCTGCGACGGCACCACAAAGCAATATCAGTGGAATTCGGAAAGTCATAAATTTGTAAAAGGCTCCAATTACAACACAATTAACTTTACTGACAACAGTGTTCTGAACGAAACATCGATACAAGCTGAAGAAGGCACTTTGACAGGAACCTGTTATTTTAAATTTAGAATCGACACTTCTTCCGAGATTTGGGCTGCTTTCGACAACTTCACAGTTGTTTACGAGTAAACCAATCTTTTAAAACTCTTCCCTTAAAATAGCTTTTTCCTTTTTTTTCAGTATCAATCCCACGAATGTTTTTTGTGCAGGTTTTTTATGCGTATCCTTTTTGATTTGTTCATAACGTTCGTGAAGATCGGGCTTTTCACTTTCGGAGGCGGCTATGCCATGCTCAGCGTCATCGAAGACAACTGCGTCGAAAAGAAAAAGTGGATAAGCCACGACGATATGATGAATGTCACCGTCATCGCGGAATCGACTCCAGGTCCCATCGCCATAAACTGCGCGACTTTCGTGGGTTACAGGCAGGCCGGGATCCTCGGTTCGATCATGGCGACGGCGGGGATAGTCGTGCCCTCTTTCCTCGTGATACTTCTGATTTCGGGCTTTCTCGACAACTTTCTTGAAATAAAGGTCGTCCGAAGCGCCTTTTTCGGAATAAAATGCGCAGTCGGAGTCCTCATCATCAGTGCAGCTGTCACAATGATAAAAAATATGAAAAAAAAGCCGTTTTCAATAGCGGTTTTAGCCGCATCAACTCTGGCGATGCTTGCGATAGATGTGTTTTCGCTCAAATTCTCGGCAATTACAATCATTATCGCAGCGGCAATACTAGGTTTTGCGGTGTTTGCGGTTAAAGGAAAAAATTTGGAGAATAAATGATTTACCTCGATCTTTTCTTGGGTTTTCTCAAAGTCGGCTGCTTCGCTTTCGGCGGGGCTTACGCCGCAATTCCGCTTATCCGCGATGTCGTGCTTTCTTACGGCTGGGTGACCGACGAGACTCTGACCTACATGATCGCGGTGAGCGAAATGACGCCTGGGCCCATCATGGTGAACCTTGCGACTTATGTCGGACGCAGTCAGGCCGGATTTTTGGGTGCATTCATTGCAACTTTCGCCGTTGTTTTTCCAGCTTTTCTCATAATGCTTCTCTGCATGTTCGTTTTCAATTCACTTATGAAAAACCGCTGCTTCAATTCGGTCATAAACACTTTGAAACCGTGCGTCGTAGGACTTATTCTCGCAGTCGGGATTTTTATGACTGCGGAAGCCTTTTTCGATCTGAAAGGGGAGGGCGGCTTTGATCCGAAGGCGCTTTTGATCACGGTTTTACTTGCAGCCGTGGCGTTTCTGCCGCCTGTTTTTCATAAAAAGAAGATTTCGCCGATAACGCTCATCATAGTCAGCGCAGTTCTCGGGATCGTAGTGTACGGGGTGTGACCCATCATCCGCTTCGCATCAGCTCCGACCTCTCCGTCACTGTGTGACACCTCTCCTACGTCAGGGGAGGCAATAAGCGGTAAAAACACTAAATTTTAGGGGCGCCGGGATAAGGTGCAGAGTTCTTAAACTAAAAATTGACAAAAATCGCGGAAAGTATAAAAAATCGCGGTTTTTTTAGGTTCAGAACATGGCGAATGCGAGAGTTTCACACGAAGGCACGGTGATAAACGTGGCTGACGGAAAAGTTTCTGTAAAAATCGAGGTGAAAAGCGCGTGCAGTGCGTGCCACGCCAAAAGTATGTGCTCGGTTTCGGAACTTTCCGAGAAGGTGATCGAAGCTCTTCCGTCTGAAAGCCTCTCCGTCGGCGACAGCGTGGTCGTCGAAATGGAGGAAAAGTTCGGCCTGAAAGCAGTTTTTTATGTCTTTTTCATACCTTTTGTTCTTATGGCTTCAACACTTTTTGTTTCGGCGAATTTCGTTTCAGAAAGCCTTGCGGCGCTCTTTTCATTGTTGGTTTTAGCGCCTTACTACGTGCTGCTTGCGCTTCTGAAGCCTTATTTCGCGAAACAGTTCGTGTTTGTCTGCCGGAAAATTTAAATGGAGGTCTTTATGGACGGAGCTATCCTTTATTCGCTTGTAACTCTTGGCATTATCGCGGTCGTTTCCGCGGTCGTTCTTTTTGTCGTCGCAAAAAAATTCAAGGTCGAGGAAGATCCGAGGATCGACGAAGTTCTCGAATTTCTTCCCGGTGCTAACTGCGGCGGATGCGGTTTTCCTGGCTGCCGCGGACTTGCGGAAGGCATAATCAAAGCCGCTAACGCAGGTTCTTCGGATATTCCGTGCTGTCCCGGATGCGACGCTGAAAAACGCAAAAAAATAGGCGAAGTAATAGGTCTTGCAATGCAGGAAAGTGTTCCCAAAGTAGCAGTTGTCCGCTGCGGAGGAACTTGCGAAAAAACGACGAAAAAGAGCGATTACGACGGTCCTGCAAACTGTGCTGTCGCAGCTTCTCTCTTTGTCGGCGAAAAGGGCTGCCAGTTCGGCTGTCTCGGTCTCGGCGACTGCGTTTCTGCATGTGCTTTCGGTGCACTTTCGATGGATAAAACCACGGGACTTCCCGTTGTTGACGAGGCAAAATGCACTTCCTGCGGAGTCTGCGCTAAGAAATGCCCGAGAAAACTTATCGAGATCCGTCCGAAAGGCCGCAACAACAGGCGTGTTTTCGTCGGTTGCCGCAACACCGACAAAGCTCCGGCTGCAATGAGCGTCTGCAAGGCCGCGTGCATCGGCTGCGGAAAGTGCGCGAAAGAATGTCCTGAAAAAGTTCAGGCAATCACAGTCGAGAATTTCCTTGCTTACATCGATCCGGCGAAGTGCATCGCCTGCGGAAAATGCGCTGCTGCATGTCCTACTCATGCGATAAAGGCGACATTCGAAATCAAAGTCGCGGAAAAACCGGCGGAAGCGAAACCCGCTGCCGCACCTGCGCCTGAAACAGAAAAAACTGTTTAATTTTTTACTAATTTTAGATGGAGTTTGTCATGAAAAGAGATCAGCTGGTAACCAAAATCCTTAGTGAGACTAATCTGTTGAACCGTTTCCTCGACTACGTTAAGGAAGATACGCAGTCTGTTGAGGATAGCGAGACTTGTCCTTCTTCGCCGAAAGAAAAAAATCTCGGCAGAAAGCTTGTCGAAGAGCTTAAATCGCTCGGCCTTGCAAACGCGGAAATGGATGAAAACGGCTATGTTTACGCGAAAATGGCGACAAACTGCGGCATCACGAAGAAAGTCGCTTTCATCGCCCATATGGATGTCGCTCTTGACTGCAAAGGCGAAGGCGTATGTCCTGTAATCCACGAAAAATACGATGGTTCGGTCATAAATCTTAAAGGCGGCACGGTCATCGACCCCGCTGACACAATGCATCTTTCGGACTGCATCGGAGACACGATCATCACTTCCGACGGAACTACGCTTCTTGGCGCTGACGACAAAGCAGGTGTTGCTGCGATCATGTCGATGGTTGAATATCTCGGCAAACATCCCGAAATCAAACACCCAGAAATCAGAATCTGCTTCACTCCCGACGAAGAAATCGGACGCGGTGTCGACAAAATCAACCTTCAGAAAGTCGACGCTGACTTCGCATACACTTTCGACGGTGGCGCTCCGTATGAAGTAAACTACGAGAATTTCAACGCTTTCTCGGCGAAAGTCACACTTCGCGGTGTTTCGATCCACCCCGGATACGCAAAAGACAAAATGGTCAATGCGATCAGATACGCAGGAAAATTCATCGATATGCTTCCGAAGACGATGTCGCCTGAGAGGACCTGCGGCAGAGAGCCTTTCATCCACATTGTCGGTATCAGCGGCGGCAGCGAGGAAGTTACGGTCAGCATGATCCTGAGAAGCTTCGTTCCCGAAGATATCGAGCGCGAAGAGAAGATAATCCTCAACATCATCGAAGTTCTCAAGGCTGAGGAACCGCGTCTGCAGGTAACTCCGGTTTTCACCGAAAGCTACCTCAACATGTACGAAGTAATGAAAGACAACATGGTCGTTTACGAATATGTCAGGAAGGCGATCGAAGATCTCGGTGCAGAACCTGAAGTCGAGCCCATCCGCGGCGGGACCGACGGCGCAAGACTTTCCTTCATGGGTCTTCCGTGCCCGAACATTTTCGCAGGCGGCGTAAACTTCCATTCACAGAAAGAGTGGGTCGCTCTCGAAGACATCGCACTTGCATCGGCCGTCGCTGTTAAAATTTCAGAAAACATCAAATAATTTCGTTACGTCGTCACATCGTTTCGTCGTCACGTTTTATCGGTTCGCCGCCTCGAAATGTCGAAATATCGAAATTACGAAATATCGACAAAGAATCAGGCGGCGTCGAAAAAAACTTGACTTTCAAATTTTTTTTCCTAAACTACCCGCCGTCCTGTGTGGCGGGATAGCTCAGGTGGCTAGAGCAGCGGACTCATATCCCGCAGGTCGAGTGTTCGAATCACTCTCCCGCTACCAATCTTCTTTTTCCCTTGTTTTTCCTTTTCTTTATTTGTTTTTTTATTCAATTTTTTGTGATTTTTTCTTGTTTGAATCGGTGTTGTGTGCTATTTTGCACCGTCTTTTACGTTTCGCTGTTTAAACGGTGTGATTTTGGAACTTCGATAATGAAAAAAATTGCTTGGTTTTTATTTGTTTTTGGTCTTTTTGTTTCTGTCTATGCTGAAAAGATGCCATGCACCGGCGGTTACTGCTTCGACTGTTACGATTCTTCAAGCGGTCTTCCGCAAAATCATGTTGTTGCGTTCTCGAAAGACGCTTCAGGATATATGTTCGTCGCAGGGAGAAATTTTCTTGCGAGGTTTGACGGCAGCGAATTCGTTCTTCCTAAAGACGGCCGCCTTGAAGGGATCCCGACGAGTACTATAAACGATTTCGTCTCTGATGACGGCGGAACCGGCTATGTCGCGACAGATCTCGGGCTTTGGACTGTCAATTTGAACAAATTCGAATCTCTTTCGCTGACCAAATTGGATAAGGTCGGTGATGTTTCAGTGAAATCAATAGCTTATGATAAAAACAAAGCTCTTGTCTACGGAGCGGTACCGGGAAAAGGGGTTTTTGTGGCTTCGGCAAAAGGTTTTATCGAGTGGTTCAATCCCGAAAATTCGCGTCTCGGTACGAAAAACGTCAATAAAGTTTTTGTCGGCAGTAACGGAACCGTGTGGTTGGGAACTGAAAGCGGTGTCTACTACATGAAAGACGGGAGCGAAAGATTCGTTCAGCTCGACTACCTCGATGATTCGGTTTCCGCTTTTGCTGAAGAGGCTGAAAACAGTATTTATGCCGGCGGCAGAAAGGGATACTATCTGATCGAAAACGGCGAAGTTTCTGTTTTTGCCGGTGAAAAAGTGCCGTGGCCGGATGTGACAGTGCTGGAAACAAGTGATTCAGGCCGGGTTTGGGTAGGAACCAGAAATGCGGGTCTTTTCCCTGACGAAAACCACTCTTTGAAGTTCGGCGGAGCGCTCACCGCTTCGATACGCGGCAATGACGGCGAAGTCTGGTTCGGAACTTCGGCAGGCGGTTTCTGCATCGCCAAAAAAAGTGCTTTCAAAAGGATGTTTTTTGAAGATGAGAACGTTTCCGTTGTTGCGGCTTCGGACGATGTTTTTGTCAATACGAAAAACGGGATCTTCGGATTCGGAGAACTTGGAGAGCTTGGAGAAAAACTTGTAAGCAATTCGGTTTTCGACACTATTTTTGTCGATAAAATAAACAATCTCTGGGCTTCTTCGAAGTCGTCCGGGCTTTACATCATGCAGCCTGACAGAACTTTCAAGCCTGTAAAAGAGATCTACACGAGTGAAGACGATCTTTTTCCCTCTTCGTCAGACGTGTTTTTCAGCGATGCCGAAGGGAATGTCTGGGTGAACGACCTTTCCATGAACGGTGCGCTGTTTATTTTCAGAAACGACAAGACCGCAGAAAGATCCATGCTTCCTGATGCGGATGCGGAGATAGTCGATATCATCGAGCACGGCGGCAAACTTTTTGCCGTTACGAAAAGAAGCGGCGTATTCGGCCTTGAAGAGAACGGCAGTTTCGCTCCGGTAGCCCTTTGGACAAACGAGATCTTTGTAAAAAGGGTTTTCGTAGATTCGAAGCAGCGCATATGGATAATCACTCTTTCGGACGAGATTTTCATTAACATCGAAAAAGACGCTGTGGCTTTTCCGGCAACCGGTATCAGAGAAAAAGCTGCGGTCTATTCGATTTCCGAGGATAAAAACGGCGATTTCTGGATCATGACGAATGCCGGTGTGGGTGAGGTGAAAGGTGAGGATGCCGACTGCTTTATGAGCGGCCAGTGCTCGGATGTACCGCTTGTCGTTTACGGGAAAAAGGACGGTATGCCTTCAGTTGAATGTGCCGAAGGAAGGGCTTCGGACGCAGCGGTATACGGTGGAGATATTTATGTGCCGATGATGAAAGGTGTTGCTGTTTTCGATACGGATTTCAAAGATGACGGCGGTTTGGTCCCGGAAGTAAGGATCGAACGCATTTATTCTCCGGATGAGGACCAGAACTATTATCTGAACGATCAGAACAGGATCCTTCTTCCTTACACTGTCGATAATCTTTTGATTTCCTATTCGGCTCCGTTGTTTTCCGGTGCGGGCCCGTTGCTTTTCGACTATTCTTTGGACAAAGAGCAGGTGAAGGGAACGACTGAAAGAAAAGTCGCTTTTTCGAATATTCAGGGCGGTCTGCACGAATTTTCAGTCCGTGCCTACCGTGCAGGTGATCCTTCGAAATTCAGCGAAAAGAAAATCGCTTTTCGTGTGGAAACGGTATTCTACAAGAAAACAGGGTTTCTGGTAACGGTTCCGGTCCTTTTCATTTTGCTGGTCTCTGTTCTGTTTTTCTTTGATAAGCGCCTGAAAGCTATAAGAGCAGCCGAGATCAAGCGTCTGATAGACGAAAAGACTGCTGAGCTTCAGATGAAAAACAACACGCTCAAGGAAGCGGTCATGAAGGATCCTCTGACCGGACTTATGAACAGACGTTATATGTTCGATGTCGAAGAGCGCAAGATCAGACGTTTCATCGAGTCGCGCGACCGTAAGGTCCACCTTATGGACAACCGCAATATGATCGAAAAGAACGACATTGTCTACGGTGTGATCATGATGGATATCGACCACTTCAAGCGGGTCAACGATATTTACGGCCACGATGCCGGCGATATGGTGCTCAAAGGTGTCGCCGAAGTCATGCAGGAATCCGTACGTGCCGACGATATCCTGATCCGCTGGGGCGGAGAGGAGTTCCTTATTGTTCTGAAAAATATTCCGCTTGGAAAGATGTTTGAAGTTGTAAAAAAGATAAGAAAGGCGATAGAACAGCATCCTTTTGCAACGCAGAGCGGTACGACTATCTGGATAACGGTTTCCATGGGCGTTGTTTTCCTTCCGTTCTTTGTAGGTGCGCCGAAGCTGCTGACGTTTGAAAACGTTATAACGCTGGCAGATATGGCTCTTTACAATTCAAAGGATAACGGGCGCGATATGGCGACTTTTGTCGTTCCCGGCGAAAATCTTCCGTCAACGCAGGAGGATATCGGCAGTATGCTCGTCAGCAGCGAATTCGCCGCGATAAACGGTTTTTACACTTTTGAAAAGATCGAACCGGACAACTTTTCAGAGTTCGAAATTTGATAGTATGTTGATTATATTGGAGAATATTATGAAAAACCTGCGCAGAATTTTTTTATTTTGTCTGATTCTCGCATCTTTTTCCGCTGCGATCGCGGTCGATTTCGATCCTGACGAGGCTTACGGCAGGTTCAAGAAGGGGATAAGTGTCGGAGGCGCGCTTTATCCGACTTACCAGAGCAAATCGCTTCTTCTTGAACTCGATCTATACGGTTCTTTCGAGTTTTCAATGCTCGGTTTCGGTGTAGGTCTTCCTGTCAGGTTCATCCTCAAAAACGGCGATGACATTCCGACGACCGCTGAAATTTTCCCGAAGGAAGACTGGGATGACGCGAGGGACTGGGTCTCTATTCTCAATTATTTTCACTACGGCCATTCGGGCGATATGTTCTACTTCTATTTCGGCGAGCAGAGGAACCGCTATGTCGGAAACGGCTCGATCGTAGGTGCTTACTACGGCGACCTCAGGCTCTACCATCCGCAGCGCGGAGTCAATCTTGAAGTGAACACCGACTATGCCGGCATAGATTTTTTCATGGACGACGTTACGCCGCCGAATATCATCGGAGGCAGATTCTACCTGAAGCCGATAAGCTTTTTCAGCAAGGAAAACTATGGAAACAACCTTGAAATCGGCGCGTCGTATTTCGCCGATATTTTTGCTCCAGACATGATCACAGGAAAGAGTTACAACGGCTACGGGCGCGAGATTTCCGATTCGAAATTCCAGATTTTCGGTTTCGACCTTTCGTTCCGCCTTCTTGCGATGAAGTATTACCAGCTCACTCTTTACACCGACATGAACAAAATCGTCGATGCGGGTTTCGGTATGCACTTCGGGGCAAAGCACAAACTTATGTTTCCAGGAAGCACAGACATACAGATCCTGAGCCGCTGGGAGGCAAGGGCTATGGAATCGGACTACATTCCGTCGTATTTCAACACTTTCTACGATATCGAAAGAGAATATTACAGTCCGTGGACTGATACGACAAAGTCGCAGTATCTTGCGAACTATGCCGGAAGAGGCAAAAGCTGGACCGGAGGATACTATCTGGACCTTGTTTTCGACATAACCGGAACTTTTTCGATAGGCGGTTCGTTCGAACACAACAAGCTCTACAACTATGAAGCGAAAAAATACAACAATTACCAGGTGAACATTTTCACGAACGCTTTCCTTTTCGATTCTCTGGCGATCGATTTCGTCATGACTTTCCAGTCTCTGGAGCAGCCAGGAACGCTACACAAAAAACCTTATTACAGCGGTTCGATAACATACTACATCAACAAGTATTTCAATGTCGGTTTCCGTGCCGCTTCGAAATGGTATCTCGTCGAAGAGAGGGATTATGCCGGTTCATACAGCTATTTTAACTGCTTCTCGATAGGCGGATTCGCAGGAGTCAGATTCTAAACGATGAAGTTTCGTATTTTTCTTATCCTTATTTTTCTGTTTTTCCCTGTTTTTGCCCAGACTTCTTCTTTGAGCGATGCCGACAGAGAATCGCTCGATCAGCTCATCGAGGATCTGATAAATGCCGAAAAAAGTGCGAAAAAACTCAACGACATCAAGGTCTGGCCCGGAAAAAGCTCGGTAAGAGTCGCAATTTATCCGAGTGAAAAGGTTTCTTACAAGTATAATCTGCTGCCAGACGGTGCAACGAACAGGATCTACATAGATCTTATCGGTGTTGACGCTTCGGGCTTCACTCTGCCGGCTGTCGAACCGAGCTCGTTTTTGAAAAAGCTGAGGCTCGGAAAGCGCGAGAACGGCATCAGGATCGTTATCGAAACGGGAAAAGTCGAAAGTTACAACGTTGTCGAAATGGAAGAACCGTGGAGAATAGTGATCGACTATTACGGCGAGAAAATTCCAGAAAAAGCCGCGGTAAAGGCTCCGGAAAAGGCGCCGGAAAAAGCCAAAGTCAAGGATGAACCGAAGCCGAAAAAAACCGAAACAAAGAAAAAGACCGGAGAAAAGCAGGTCGTCAAAACGGAAACTAAGGCGAAAAAGAAAAAAATCATAGTCATAGATCCGGGGCACGGCGGCAAGGACCCGGGAGCAGTTTCTGGCAAGCTCTACGAAAAGGATGTCGTTTTCAGACTGGCGAAAAAAATAGAAAAACTTTCGAAAAACTACGAAGGAATCGAAGTGAAGCTGACACGCAACAAAGATATTTTCCTTCCGCTTGAAGAACGTGCGGCTATTGCAAACACAATGAACGGAGATCTTTTTATTTCGCTTCACGCAAATTCTTTCAAAGACAAAAATGTCGGAGGAATGGAGATTTACCACCTTGACAACACGCGTGACGAATACACGTCGAAACTTGCGAGAGTCGAGAACAAAATTTCGGAAAACGTTACTCTCCTTGATACGATTTTAGTCGATATGACGATGAGCTACTACGTCGGCGACAGCCTCGACTATGCTGCCGGAATAGGGAAGGGCTTGCAAAAAGATCTTAAAAAATACGGAGTTAAAATAAGGGGTTATAATAAGGGCGCACTTTTTTATGTTCTTGTTGGAGCAAGAATGCCGTCCCTGCTTTTCGAGATAGGCTACATAACGAACAAGACGGAGCGGGAACTTTTCCAGAAGGATGAATATCTCGAAACTATAGCAAAGTCCCTGCTTGATTCGATCGCCGCTTCAAAAGTAAAATGATGTCGAAAAATCTGAATATCGTTAAGATCCTTGTCCTTGCGGCATTGTCGCTGCTTCTTTTGGTATCCCTTCCTTTTTTCGGGTATGTCGAAATGCCGCTGAGTGAAATTTTCGGCGACAGTGCTGCTGCGAACATATTCTGGAGCATAAGAGTCCCGCGCACTTCGGGTGCTTTCGTATGCGGAGCCACTCTTGCACTCTGCGGAATGGTGTTCCAGTCTATGTTCAAAAACGATCTGGCAACGCCTTACACGCTCGGAGTCAGCAGCGGTGCTGCAATGGGAGCAGTTCTTGCGATAAAATTCTTTTCCGGAGTTGCTTCCGTCATTCCTGTTACGCAGATAACGAGCTTTTTATGCGCCTTTCTGACCGTTGTTTTCATCTATTCGGCTGGCAGGCTCAAAAAGAGATTCGATACAGGATTCCTGCTTCTTGCCGGAGTCGCCGTCAACTTTATCTGCAGCGGACTCATACTTTTCATCCAGTATATCGCAAGCGGCAGTGAAAGCTCGAGGATGATCCACTGGATGATGGGAAGCCTTGATTTTACGGGCTTTTCAACGGTCATGAAAATCCTTCCGGCATTTCTTGTGATGGTATTCGTTTCGCTTTTTTTTCACAGGGAACTCGACCTGATGCGGATAGATTCTGATATTGCGGTGACACGCGGCGTGAATATGAGTGCAGTCGGCAATATCCTTCTTTTTACGGTTTCTTTGGTCGTGGCAGCCGTTGTTTCGCAGGTCGGGCCGATCGGCTTTATCGGCATGATGGCTCCTCATATCGCATGCAGGATGATAGGCAGAAAACACGTTGCTCTGGCTTTCGCATCACTCTTTACCGGAGGATGCATACTCATGCTTTCGGACGCCGTTTCGAGAACGGTCATTGCACCTTCCGAAATCCCTGTCGGAGTAGTTACTTCGCTTGTCGGGGGTCCGTTCTTCCTCTTTATCCTTATCCGGTCAAGGTAGAGAGGTTTTCTGAAATATCTCCGGCAGCATCTTTGACAAATTGTCAAATTGCCGAATTGACATTGCTATTGTCGCTGTAACATATTGAAATCATTGTCTAAATTTTGTGGCACTCGAGTTGCTTAATTTATAGGTTTTAGTTTTTTACGTTTTTTTTCAGGAGGTTTTTATGTTTAAGAATTTTTTCAAGGCTCTTATCAGAGAGAATGCAAAAGAGGCGTCAAAAGGCTTTTCGCTTCTTGAGATCATGGTAACGATCACGATCATGACGATGATCATGGGTGCTGTAGGTGTCGGCGTTATGGGTTATCTCGACAAATCGAAGATAAAACAGGCGAAGATCGACATCGGTACGATCTCAAACGCTCTCGACCTTTATAAAACTGAGTTCGGACGCTATCCCGACAGTGACGACGGCCTTTCAAGACTTGTCGAAGAGAAGATCCTCAAAGAAAAGAAGGTCCCTCAGGATCCGTGGGGAAATGAATATGTCTACATTTATCCGGGTTCGAACAATGAGGACAGTTTTGACCTTTACTCTTTCGGTCCCGACGGTAAAGAGGGCGGAAACGACGATATAACGAACTGGGAAGACGACTAATTATGAAAAGATCCGGATTTTCCATGGTCGAAATGCTGGCCGTAGCGGCTTTAGCGGTGATTATCGCCGGTTTTTCAGTTGCCGGCGTGAACCGCTTCGGGCGTTATCAGGCTCAGGCAGACATGGGCGGTTTCAACTCTTTTCTGCGTTACAGCTTCATGCAGGCGATCCGCAACAAAGAGTATGTCCGCCTTGTCGTAGACTTGGAAAAGGGGAGTTACTGGACTGAAAAAAGCGAAACTCCGTTCTATCTTTTCACGGGCGAAGCCGCTGCTGCGAAAGAGGAGGAAAACGAAAAACTTATCGAGAGGATGGAAAACGGAAAGGGAAGCGATCCTTTTGAAGGAAAGGGTTCTGCGCTCGGTGCCGAAAACCTTCTCGAAAAGGCGAAACTTCTCTCTTCTCAGGAGGATCTGGAAAATTCGGATTACTACAACTACGAAAATTTTATTCCCGACAGACGTTCACTGAAAGAGATCCTGAAACCGCAGTTCACGAAAAATTCCGACGAAAAAAAGTTCTCGAAAGGGCTGATCGTGACCGGTTTTTTTGCCTATCACACTCCGGAAACAGTGAAGCGGAACGACTTTCTCGATTCAGACAAAAAAGGAAAGGAGCCGAAAGTCTTCATCTACATTTTCCCGGAAGGAAGGATCGAACCTTTCTACCTTTCGATCGGCGAAGAGACCAATGACGGCGACGAAAGTTTTGTCTATATCAAATCCGATATGTTTCTCAACGTTAAGATCGAATCAGGCAGTTTTGAAGACGAGATCGAAGATATGAAGGATCTGCTGAAGGATGAAGACGCGGAGGGAAAATCGTGATGAGATTATTCGCTTCGCTCGGTTTTGATTCCCCCGCTAAGCTAGAGGGGGTGGCACGTAGTGCCGGGGGCGTGTGTGAAAACGCAAAAAGAACACATTCCTCAGTCAGACCCCTCAGGCTCTTTGTGAGAGCCAGCTCCCCTAACTTAGAGGCGCATTTAAAAGGTTTTTCGCTTATCGAGGTCCTTGCGGCGATAACTATCCTTTCAGGCGTGCTTTTTGCGGCTTCGCGGATAATATCCTCCAGTTACATTTATGCTTCGAAAGTGCACAACATCTACCTCGGAACGGAACTCTGCCGCCTCAAACTCCATGATGTCGAAGAAATCATCCGGGAAGACGGTCTTCCTGACGATGAAACTGAGGAGGAGGGTGATTTTGACGACAGGGAGTATGAAGGTTTCCGCTGGAAATACTCGATCAAGCGTGTTTTTATACCTCTTCCGGATTTTTCGACAAATGCGGATGACGGTTCATACCTTGACCAGAGTGCATCGATGCTCTCTCTTGCGAAAGGAAATATCGAGGATTTTTTCAAGGACAGGATCCGCAAACTCACCGTTTCGGTTTTCTGGGGAGAAGGTGTCAAAGAGTCGGAAAAAGTGGTCTTTACCATGTTCCTTACGACAGACGGGACTGTCAAGACGTTCCAGCAGTATAGCGGCGGAAACAACGGCAACAACGGAAAAGGGGGTAAAGGCGGCAAAGGTAAAGGCGGCGATGCGCCGAAAAACAGGTTCGAAGGCATGAACAAAGGCGGAAGTCCGCAGCCGAACAATATGTTCAACGGCGGTGCGAACAAGGTGAAATGATGAAAAAAGGGTTTACTCTCATAGAAGTGCTGCTTGCGATGAGTATTACTGCGATACTTGTCACTTCAGTTTACTTTTCATTCTCCAACCTTCTCAGCGGTAGAGCAAAAATCAAGGCTGCGACAGAGAGGGAAAGGGGGATTTATTTCACACTCGAACTTATCCGCCGCGATTTGAAAAACGCCTATCTCACGGTAAACAAAGGGGCTCCGGAAGAGACGCACAAGACCATTTTCAAAAGCGAGGATGACGATCCTGTGAGCCATTTGACTTTTACCACCATAAACCATGTGAAAATGGCTGCCTCGGTCAAGCAGTGCGACCAGACTGAAATCGAATACTACGGCGAGAATATCGACGGAGAGAACGTCCTTATGCGGAGAGAAAGTCTCTGGGTCGATGAAGATCCCGAGCGCGGCGGCAACGTTTATCCCGTTCTGAAAGGTTTCAAAAGCATAAAATTCGAATACTGGCACACGACGACGAAAGAGTGGGTCGACCACTGGAACACTGAAAGCCTCGACAACGTCAACTCTCTTCCGCCGAAAGTGAAGATCACGATGATCGCCAAAGAGGGTGAATTCGGCGAGGAAGATTATAAGATAGAAACAGTTGTAAACCTTAAGATGACTAAACCGTTTAGTTTTTAATATGTTTAAATTATTGGGCAAAATAAAGTCAAGTCTGCGCTTGATCGAGCGCTCCGAAAGTGAGCTGAAAGGAAAAAAGCGCGGGTTTGCCCTTGTTCTTGTCCTTGTCATGATTGCAGTCATGCTTCCGATAGTCAGCGATATGAACTACGAAGCCAAGACCGAATTCGACCTCGCTATGAACTATAAACACAAGGCTGAGGCGCAGGCTTTGGCTGCAAGCGCGGTCAATTTCTCAGTTGTCATTTTTGATCTCCAGAAGCAGGTCGAAAGTCTGCTCAAGCAGTTCAATCTTTCGAATCAGATAGAGATATGGGACATTATCCCGATGGATACTGCGCTTTTGCGCACTTTTACCGATGCCGGTCCTTTCGTCGATATTGAGGATGTGGTTTCGAAAACCGAGGTCGACAAGCCTGCCGGCGCGGCGACGAATGACGAGGAAGGTGAACACACATACACGGAAACGGGCGACCCGATATTCCAGTTCCCTGGCGATTTCAAGGTCGAATTCAAGGGCGAAGACACTAAGATCAATCTGAACCAGCTTTATTACGGCACGAAAGGAGCTGTCATAAAAATGCTCGAAGCCCTGATAGAACCTGAGTTCTACGATTTCATATTCCTTGAAAACACTTCCCGGAGAGAATATGTGGATCGTGAGGAACTTATTCAGAACATTGTCGACTGGGTCGATATGGGCGATGACAAATACACTGACGGCGGAAAGTATATGACTGGCGGCGACGAGCAGTCGAACTATGACGATTTCGATCCGCAGTATAAAGTTAAAAACGCGAAATTCGATACTGTGCAGGAACTTATGATGGTTTACGGCGTCGATGACCTTGTTTTCAAGATCCTCGAGCCTTACGTCACGATATATTCGACCGGCAAAGTCAACGTGAACAAGGCCGGGCATGAGATGATGGAAGGGCTGATCAGAGCTTATGCGGTAGACAAGGCGCTGACTGTTTTCTACAACGAAGACGCGATGCGCGAACTTCTGGGAAAGATCCTTGCCAAGAGGGCACAGTACGGTTTTTCGAAGCTCGAGGACTTCATTCAGGCATGTGCCGACGAAGGTGTGAATCTCGACAAGTCGATATCCGAGATCGCCGATACGACCGGAAACGTCTATCGGATCAAGGCTGTCGGAATAAAGGAAGGAATTGAAAGCTGGGTCGAAATGATAGTCGACCGTGAAGGTAACATTTACTATTACAGAGAAGGATAACTTAGTAAAATCAATATGTTGAGGTAAAAAATGAAATTTGCTTCATGCAGGGCGGTGCGAGACGGATTTTTAATAGACACTTTTTCGAAGGAATACAACAAGACGACCTTCGAAAAGAGCGAATTCGCCGCAAAAGAGAATGCCGCAGATCTTTTTAAGAACTTCGACTACATAGATTTCGTCTGCTCCGGCAGGGAGATGCTCTACTATGCAAGGAACTATCCGCCGGTAAAGCACTCCTATCTCAGAAAGATCGTTGCACAGGACATTGAATCCGAGACTCCGTTCAAGGAAGATGATCTGATGATCGAAGTAAAGAATTTCCAGAAGGGGAGCGGCGACATGAACGTTTTTGCAGCCGGAAAGGATGTCATCCGCAAGGCTCTGCTTGATTTCGACGATTCGGCGCGTGAGAAAGTCCGCAGTATCGTTCCGGAAGAGATCCTCTTCTTTAAAACGGAAACTCCGCTTAAAAAGGCGATATTCGTGAACGAAGACTATTCGCTGATGGTTTTTGCTGACGGACAGATAGTGAGAAACGGCGGTCTGAACGAGCTCAGAAACGATATGCTTGCCATTTTCAGCGGAGAGGATCCGCAGGCCGAACTTGATTCATGGCTCAGCGTAGCCGGAGATCTCAGTGAGCCTGACGGACTCAGCGACATCGAAGTCAGGATCCGCAAAACGATAATTTCCTTCTTTGAGAAAGTCTTTGACTTTTTCGCTCCTTTTGCCGGAGATGCCGGTGAGACGGCGGTTTTTATCGGCGGCGTGCTTCCTGAAGGTGCTGAAAAGATAGTCACGGAAATGGATTCTTCGGTTTTTTCCGATTCGCAGTTTACTGTTTTCGGCTTTGCAAAGCAGCTTGAAATGATTTCTGAATCAGTCGACAACGACAGCACCGTGAATTTTGCGACAGGCGATTTTGCCTACAAAGGGGGTTTCGCTTTTCTCAAAAAGCGCGCGATAATCGCATTCATCCTTTATCTGGCGGCGATGATCATGCTCGTTGCAGGCATGGAAATGAGAATAAAATATCTGGATGAAAGGATCTCAGCGGGTGAAGAGAGGACAAAGCAGCTTATGAAAGAGGTCATCGGAAAGGAGATGCCCTCTCTTCGTCAGGCGCTTTCGATAATGGACAAGTCGATAAAGGGCGAGGCGAGTGTGGCCGATAAAAAAGCTGTCTATCCGTACAGCGCGCTCTACATCATGGAAAACATTTTTCCCTATTTCACGTTTGAGAACAGCACGATCGAAGTCTCTGAAATCTCGATAAAGGAAGAGGGAAAGATCCGTGTCGTCGGTACGAGCAGCACTCTCGACGACATCAACAAATTTACCGATCTTCTGGAGCAGGATCCTTTGATTGACGAGATCAACAGAGGGCAGATAAATACAAGGGGCGACAAGAGTTCGTTCAATATCTCCTTCAACTACGCCGGACAGAAAAAAGAGGATCCAAAGGCGAAGAAAGGTAAGAAAAAAGGAAAGGAAAACAACGATTAGGAGAGCAGCATGAAAGAAAAACTGATAGAGGCTATAGGCAATTTCAGCGAGCGCGAACGTACGATCCTCGTGGCTTTTCTAACGTTCGTCATGATTTTCATTTTTGTCGCGATATGGTTTTTCATGAGTTCTGCGATAGACGACCGAAAAGACACGATAGTCGAGCAGGAAAAGATGCTTCAGGAGATGATCTCGAAGAAGGAAATCTTCAAAAAGGCTCAGGCTCAGGCTACTAAAATGCAGGACAGCATCGATTCGAGCAATGTGAACCTCAACTCCGACATATCCGCAGTCAAGGAAAGCGTCGGTATCCCGATAAGTTCGATCAAAGAGATAAAACCGCGCAAAAAGGGAGATATCAACATCGAAAGGATCGAACTCAGCCTGCGTGAAGTTCCGCTCGACCAGACGCTTACGTTCCTTTACGGGCTTGAAAACAAAGGGAGATATGTTTTTGTCGATTCGATAACTATAAAAAAGCGTTTCAACAAACAGAATTACGATGTTTCTTTAGTCGTTGCGGCTATGAAGAAGGAGAGCGCAAATGGGGAATAAATTTCCGGAAATAATCAACAAAATAAAGAATCTGCCGATACCCGGCAAAGTTCAGGCGCTTATCAAGGGCGTTTTGTTCGTGAATGCCGCGTTTTTTATCGGCCTCTGGCTCGGTATCAAGATATTTTTTCCTGACGATTTCGTCATTTCCAAAATCAACGAACAGCTTTTCGTCAGGGATATGGCGCTTCTCAGTGAGGATGTCGATGTTTCGCTCTTCGGAAATGTCTCGTTTGAAGAAGGCACTTTGATGCAGAAGGGAAACAAAGTCCTGACTTTTTCGGAACTCGTATTTTCACCGTCGATTTTTCCCACTTTGGGCGGTCATCCGGCGGGAAAAGTTCATGTCGAAGATATAAATTCGCAGGGCGGAGGTCTTGACGCTACATTTGATACTACCGAAAATCCGTGTTATTCGCTTGACGCTTCTGAGATCCCGCTTTCGATTTTAAAGCCGTTCCTTGCGGAGATCGTGCTGACAGGTTCGATAAGCGGCGGCGGCGATCTCTGTTCCAAAGACGGAAAATACAGCGGAAATATAGATCTGAGCGGAGAAGATGTCGTTCTGCGCGGCAAGATACCGACTCCTATGGGTGATTTCGATGTCGGCAAGATCATGCTGGGCAAAGTCGAACTTGCGGCTGAAGTCGTTGATAACAAAGCTGAAATAAAGCGCCTTTCGATAAAAGGTATGTTTGAACTCGATGCTACCGGAAAAATCAATATGAACACGAGGAATTTTTCCTCTTCACGGCTCGATCTTGAAGTTCATGCGAAAGTTGCCGATATGGCTAAACTGTCGGAAAACGTCGCTCTCAATCTGCTTGTGAGTCAGCTTTCCGAATACAAAAGCGGACAGGAGAACAGCTTTGAATTTACCCTGAAAGGTTTCCTTAACAAACCTCAGATGGGTAAAGCGATACCGAAGAAAGAACTCGAACCTAAAAACGGAGGTATACGCCAGCAGAAAAAGCCCTCGGCCAGACCGCAGCGTCAGCAGAGGGGAGACCGTCTGCCGCAGAGAGAAGCTGTTCCGAAACCTATGCCACCGGCTCCGGCAGCGGCAAATGCGTCCCAGAATGACGATCTGAAGAAAAAGGAAGATGAGCTCAAACGTAAAGAGGAAGAGCTCAAGCAGAAGGAAGAGGCTGCGAAAGAGCGCGAGGAAAAGATGCGTGAAGAGCGCGAACAGCGCGAAAGAGAGGAAAAGGAGCGCAAGGAAGAAGAAGAGAGACGGCGCATGGAGGAAGATGCGAGGATCCATGCCGCTCAGGAAGAGGCAATGAACGAGATCCGCAAAGTCCGTGAAGAGATGGAAGCGGCTAAAAAAGCCAATGAACGCCATGAAGACGAAGGTGAGGAAGGACAGGCTAAACCTGCGGATGACAAGAACGAAAATGAGGAAGAATAGATAATTCAAGGAGGAAAAGATGAAAAAATTGATGTTGTTAATGATCGTGTTTTCGATGTTTCTGACTGTTTCCTGTAACAAAAAGATGATAAAGGGGACAAACATCGAGGAAACGCCCGATTCAAAGGAGATCCTGACTGTTTTCGGGTATTATCTCAAAGGTTTCAAAGAGCAGAATCCCGAAATTTTTCTTGAGTATGTTTCAAAGGACTACTACGACACGAACGGAACTGACGAGGCCAATGACGACATCGACTACGACAAACTGGTCGAGATCCTCAATTCCGATGCGTATCACAGTTTAGAAAAGGTCAGTATAACAGCCATAATCAAAGATCTTTTTTTCCTCGACGAAAACGAAGACAAGGCGGAGCTTATCTATTTCTACGAGGTGCGTTTCAAGATGAAGAGCTCTGTTCCTTCGACAGAGGAGAACGCATTTATTCAGCCTGACGGGATGACCAATCACAAAGTTTCGGAAAACAACAAGATGAAATTCATCAAGGAAGACGGCAAGTGGAAGATCTTAAGCGGTCTTTAGAGAAAAACTTTATTTCTGAAAATTATTCCTAATATCAAAACAAGAGAAAACGCTGAAAAAACAAACGGGAAAAAACGTCCGCCAGGCAGATTCGTCCCTTTTTTCAATAAAACAGCTGATATTACAAGAGTTGTCCAGACAAAGGATAGAAGGACGAAATCGACGATATTAAGCGGCTTGAACTTAAATGAAATAACGAAAAGTACGGCGAGAGCGGAAACAATTCCAAGTGCCAAAGCAATTCCCAAAGGCTTGAAATTGCGTTTTACAAGTGCCTTTATTTCAGGAAAGAAGCATATCGAAAACGCTAAAGTCGCGGCCGTGAAGTAGATGAGGGAAAGCAGAAGGTGGTTCTTGAAAACCGTGTGCAGCGGAAAGTACGCTTTAGTGCGCGGTGCGACACCGAAAAGCTGCAGCCCGGCAAGGAACATACTGCCGTAAAAGCCGATAAGTATGTTGAGAATTGTCCTCAAAACGCTGCGTGAGACAATGTAGCTCAGAACTGCGAAAATAACGATAAGAGTGAGCATCTCGAAGAAGAAAACACTGTCCTGTTCGCTGAATTTGTACAGTGTGAGGATATTGAAAATCACTTTAGAGAAATCGCCGCGCATATACTGCAGTTTAATTTTCGAGCCGGAAATCAATGCATGGATCAGCGGAACGTATATCACAGGGCTGAAAAGGGCGAGATAAGGGATTTTTTCGGGTTTCAAGCCTAAAATATAGCGTGCGCAGAGAGCGAAATAAAAGAAGACGAAAGTGAACCATGCACTGTGGTGAGTTGCTACGAAATATGAAAAATAAGGTTTTTTGGCAAATACTGATGTCTCAAGAAAAACTCTTGAAAATATTACAAAAAATAAAAAAATAAAAAGTGAGATCTCTATGATTTTCCGAGTTTTTTCGTTTTTCATTTTTTTAAAGCTCTACTGTTGTTTCCTGTAAAAGAAGAGATACGTTCTGCATTGCCGGGATCTCTTTTTTAAGTTCGTTTATCAGTTCTTCCGAAGTCTTTTTCGGTTTCATTTTGATGTGGTATGCATATTCGAGCCTTTCGCCGACCGCGATCTCCTTCAGCGTGATAAGTGCGAAAACTTTGCAGTATTTGTCGAGGAGAGCAGTCATTTTCTGTATGTCGAGGTCGTCAGGAGCGATGTTGAAGCGCAGGATCCCGTCAAAGTAAGAGGCTTTGCTGACCTGCGAAAAATAGAGGACGAAAGCTGCAATGTCGAACAGCATGATGCCGACAAAAGCCATGAAATATGCGCCGATCCCGCAGGTGATACCGCTTGCAAGGGATGCAAACAGAAAGATTATGTCGCGCGGATCCTTGAGGTTCGTCCTGAAACGGATGATCGAAAGTGCGCCGAGAGTGCCTATACCTATAGCGACGCTGTCGCCTATTGCGTGGATTACCATCGCAGTGACTATAGACGAAAGCATGAGCGCCTGAACAAAATTTCTTGAGTATGAAAGCCCGCGGAAGGTCTTTACGTAGGTGAGTCCGATCGAAACCGAGAGGATGAAGGCAAGGGCTGCAGAAAATATCACTCTCAGCGACGAGATCGAGGACGAGGCTAAGTTGGCAGTTAAAAAATCAGTCATATATCTCTCCGTAGTTGGAAACATTATACCATTTGTTGTCGGGTTTCTGATTGCGCAGGACTCTGAGCATGCCGTATCTGAATTTTGAAAAAGCGGCTTTTTTCAAATCAAATTTCTGAACGAGGTCCACCATCCAGAGCGGAAGATTGGAAACCTGTCCCTTAAGCTCGAGAACGCACTGCGCCTGCGGACCGAAGATAGAGGTGGTGTCATAGCTCTCCATTCTTTCAGGAGCCGGTCTTACATTGAAATAATGTTCTTCGCAGCACTGAAGATTCGCATCGAAAGTAGCTCTGGCGTATTCGTCGGTTTCGCTTATCCACGCCATTCGGTCGTATTGAGTCAAAATCTGCGGCTGCGCATTGTAGGAAAGGGCTAAAGACTGAAAGAGATCCATGTTTTTTGCATCGTTTCCCTTGAGACCGAGCTCTACTGAAGCTTTTGTCATATAAAAAATTTTTTCGATTTCTTCTGATTTCACTTTCACTCTGTATTTCTGCTTGTTTTCACCGAATTTGCACTTTACTTCCCAGAAGTAGGGCGGGACCGGATTTTCGCCGTAAGAACGTATTCTCATGTTGAAGCGGTTTTCCTTCTTCTCGAGCCTGTTGTTCAGAAAAGTGTAAAAAGGGGTGTCGAAGTAAACGTTGTTTATCCTGTAGAATTTTGTCGGCGATATTTCTGAGTATTTGTCGAGATAGCAGTAGATCTTAACGAACTCCGAGATAGGCTTTATCATTTCTTTAGGAATGAGATATTTGTACTCGAAGCGTTGCAGTACCGTTGGGATTTCGACTTGAGTTACAGCTGCCATTATTTTGTTCCGTAAAGCGAATTTTTGCCCGATTCTTCCTCGAAAACTCCGGTGAGCCGGCAGAGATCGATGTAAAGCGCATATATTTCGGCTTCGAGTTCAGCCGTTTTAATCTCCTGTTTCACCATTCTTTCCTTGAGTTTGAGTATTATCATCGGATTGACACCGTCAAGTGACGAATACTTCGCGAGGATCCCGCTTTCTTTCTCTTTTTCTCTCTTTTCGACCATGAGTTCATGCTGTCTGATCTTTCTTCTGAGCATGAGGATACTGCTTGTGACGAGTGTTTCGTTAAGGCGTTTTTCGGCATAGAAGTCGGAATCGTCGTTTATTGATTTCAGCCGTTTTTTGAGGATCGAGTTCTGATTGCTCTTGAATCCCGGTATCGATATCGAAAAACCTAACGAAAAGCCGCGTGAAGGCTTCTGATTGCGGTCATCCGTGTCGAACTGCAGCGAAACATAGTTGAACCAGTTGCGGTCTTTAGCTTCTTCGAGCGCGATCTCGCTCTGCGTGATGAGCATTTTCTGTCTGTGAAGGTCGTCGAGAGCCTTCGAATTCGCGCTTTCGGGGTCGAGGGAATCTGCGAAACTTTTGATTTCACCGACAGAGATTATCTTTTCACGGTCGAATGCCGGTTGGGCATCTTTTCCTGTGACTGCTTTTATCTCTGCCAGCACGGCTTCGAGTTCCGATTCAAGCTCTGTTTTTTTCATTTCGATGTCTGTGATCTTGTCTTCTATTTCAAGAATATCGACATCTGTGATCTTGTCGGAGTAAGCTCCCATCTTTCCGAGGACTTTTATCTTGTCTTCAAGTATCTCTCTGAGAGAATCAAGAAGGGCGAGTTCCTTTTTGTTTCTGATGTAAGTCAGCACCGAAGAGAATTTTTCATGAAAAACTTCGGAAAGAAGGAGTCTTGACTGTGTTTTCAGAATGTTTTTTGAATTTTTCACAAACTCTCTCGAGTGTTTCGTCTCGCCGAAACCCCTGAAATGAAGCCGCAGTTCGTAAGTCTGCTCCTCGATCTCGAAATTTCCCGTTTCAGTCCTGAATTCAAGTTCTTTCACTACCGGAGTGTCGCCGCCTTTGTCGAAAGCATCGTGGATCTCCTTACTGTTTTTGAGCCTCGGATCGTTCACAGCCGATTCTAAAAAATCGCTGATTGTGAGATCTTCACAAAAAGAGAGAAGCGGAAGGAAGATGATGAGGAAAATCGGCAGTAATCTTTTCATATTCTGCCTAAATTCATGAATTTTGAGTTTTCCTGCTGCCCGAGGTCGAAGAAAATGAAGAAGTTTCCGCCGTCATCGACCGCGATCCCTTCTGGTTTCAGTTCCGGAAAGTCTTTTACAAGTTTGCTTTTTCCGTTTTCGAAGCGGTAGAATCCGCCGCATTTTTCGCTGTTGCAGGAAGCAGTGTAGTAGAATTTATCCGTGGAAAGCATGTAAATATCAGAAATTCTTCTTTCCTCTGGAACATCAACAAATATCGTTTTGAGCTGGCTTTCAGAGATCTTTTTCTCTGAAAAGATGGTTTCGTAGCCGCTTATTTCAAAGATAACGCCGTTTTCATTGAAAAGCGGATTTTTGAAGGCAATGAAAAGCGAGTCTCCGATAACGAACATCCCTTCGACGTCTATTGATTTTTCAGCGATGCCTTTTTTGAGAAATATTGCTGCTTCCGAAGTAGATTTTTCGGCGAACTCTCTAAGAATTTCATAAAAATCGACCGATTTTTCAAGATGTGCAGCTCCATCTGAGAAGGTTGTTCTCGCAAGGATCCTTCTTTCGGGTTTGAGTTTTCCTTTTTTGGAGTAACTGAGTGACGACATTATGAGGTAAGTGTTTTCTTTTTCTTTTGCTATTGATTCCAAGTCATTGATTTTATTGAAATCGTTTACGCTGATCGTCTTCGTTTCGCCGTTTTTGCCGACTTCGAAAAGAAGCGGGGTTTTCTTTTCAGTTTCGTCTGAAACAACGAGAAATTTTCCCGTTTCAGGAACAAAAACAGCGCCAGACGCCTCGATTTTTACCTTGCCGTCCCACTGTATTGACGTGACATTCCGGTCATTTTCCACGCCGTCATTCCGTAGAGACGTTTCATGAAACGTCTCTACCGCGTTCTGCCGTGATTTATTCAGTTTTTTTTTATCTGTTTCTTTTGCAGAGAGTTTTGAATGGGTGATTGAAAACATCATTTCGGCAATATTGTTCAATGCATTTCCGCCGTAGGCGATATCCACCTTTTCACCGAGAATGAAGCCGTTGTTTTCCGGTATTTTTACAACGATCTCTCTTCCCCAGAGCGGGATGTTGTGGTTTTTCAGAAGTCTTATAGGAAGCGGGATTATCCTGCCGCCGAGTCCTGTTACGACACCGGTTACCGGATTACGGTTGTTTGCCGAAGTTATCGTGACTGTTTCGCCGATTTTTATCGCAGAGAAATGCGATTCCGGGATGTAGCCTTTGACGAGAGATGGTTCTTTGTTGATTATCGACATTACGGGAGAGTATGCCTCAACTTTTTCGCCGCCTTTCAGAAAGACTCTTTCGCCGTTGCCGTTTTTTGTGAAGACGCTGCCGACGATCCCTTCAAACGGAGCGTAAAGCGCCATATCGGCATTTTTCTGTTCAAGGGAACGAAGCTCTTCGGTGAGTTTCTGAGTCTCTATAGTTTCGGGCGCATCGCCTTCCGAAAGCATCCTGACGTACATTCTGTTGGTTTCGGCAAACTCTGTTCTGCGTTCTTCTTTTGCTGATTTCAGCGCTTCGATCTGGATCTCTATCGGGTTTTTCGCTGAATCATCGCGTTTTATCCTGACGCTTTTAAGCCCGCCGGAAAGTTCTCTGTTTATCCGGAGCTGGTTTTCGAGAGTGCTTATCTGCGAATCAAGTTCGCTTATCACTGCGCGTTCCTGCGCTTTATTCTGCAGGATCTTGGATTTGATTTCGGCCTTGCTCAACCCCTTTTTTGCTTCGAGCTGGAGGAGCTGCGTGCGTATATCTGCTATCCTGAGTGCAAGTTCCTGACTTTCAAGTTCGGCGAGTTTCTGTCCTTTTGAAACGGTGTCGCCTTCTGTTACAAGCACTCTTTTGATGCTTACCGGTATTTCGGTGTTGATCATCGTTTCGTTAGACTCGGCGAAACCCTGAAAATTCGTCGTTTCCTGACCCGAATAAACAATTATTCCTACAACTGCGGCAATTAACATAAAAACAAAAACGATAAGAAGTCCGATGCCGCGAATCCTGCTGTTATACAACTTTCCAACCTCAAAATGAAAAAGCAGTAACGGTCGATTGTATTGAAAAAATCTTTTAAATAAATTTTTTTACCAAAAATTAAATTTAAATAGCTGTGCCGGAAGAGAGTTTTTAGTCGATTTTGACTTTTCCGTCGCCGAATCTTATTTCAAAAGGCGATTTCGGGCTTAGTTCAACGCTCTTTTTGACGGTTTTTCCGTTCTGCGAAACGATGGCGAAGCCTCTTTGCAGCGGGGAGAGCGGGTTTACCATTTCAAGCTGCTTTTCGAGTTCCGAAAGTTCGGCGTTTTTTCTATTCAAAAGTTCTTTTAGTGTTGTTTCGGCGCGGAACATCAGCTTTTCGGTGCGGTGAAGGATCTCGTTTATGATCTCTTTCGGGTTTTTGAGCGACAGTGTGAGGTTGTCAAGGCGCATGAACTTCGAGAAAAGGATGTTTTCGGTCTGTTTTTTCATGAGATGGAGCGAATGGTCGATGTTCTGCGTTATTTCAGAGCTGTCGGGGAATATGAGTTCTGCCGCCGCGCTCGGTGTTGCGACGGAGAAACTTGCCGCGAGATCAAGTATTGTCGAATCTGTTTCGTGTCCGACCGCGCTGACGACAGGTTTTTCGCACTTTATGACGGCGCGTGCCAGTTCTTCGGAGTTGAAGGGCTCCAGATCTTCTTTCGAGCCGCCGCCGCGACCTACGATTATGACTTCGATTTCTTCAAGTTTAGAAAGTCTTTCAAATGCCATTATTATGCTTGCCGGAGCCTCTTTGCCCTGGACCAATGCGGGGGAAAGAACGATTTCAGCTGCGGGAAAACGCTTTCTTGAAACTCTGATTATGTCGTGTATCGCGGCTCCGCTTTCAGCCGTGACTACGCCGATCGTAGCGGGATATTCGGGAAGCGGTTTTTTGTGAACCGCATCGAAAACTCCCTCTTTCTGGAGCTTTTCCTTGAGCATTTTGAGCTGCATCGCCGCCAGACCTTCGCCGAAAGGAACGACGAGCGAGGCGACAAGGGTGATCTCTGTCCTCGGCTCGTAAACCGAGATCCTGCCGTAAACAACGTATTCGGCGTCGTTTTTGATCTCGACGCGGTTCATTTTCTGCTGGTTTTTGAAAAGGGCGCACTTGATCTGAGCATCGTTATCCTTCAAGGTGAAGTAGATGTGCCCTGAATAGGCGCGTGTCAGATTGCTTATTTCGCCTCTCAGCGCGACAAACCCGAAAGCCCCTTCGACCGCGTTTTTAAGGTCTCTGACGAAGGCTGATACCGGAACGACGATTTCCTGCATAACTACCTCTACTGAAAGAATAAAAGTCCGGTTTTATCCAGAGTTATTTTGACTACTGCATAGAGGACAGAATCTTCGGTGTAAGGCTTCAACTCTGTGAAAATATTGTGTTTTACAAGCGAATCAAAGATGTAGATCATCACGAAAATGACGGCTAAACCTTTGAAAAATCCGAAAATGATCCCGAGAGTCTTGTTTGTTGCGCCGAGAGCTCCTTCCTTTTCTTTGATGAGGTCGCGGAGAGCGAAAAAGAGGACTTTGTAGATGAGGAAATACGAGCCGATGAAGGCTACAATGTAGAAAGTCGTGTAGAATTTAGGCCCTGCAAGTTCCTGCATCGCGCTTTCAAGAGAGGGGATCTTGAACGCTGCAAAAATTACGGCGAAGATTATGAGTTTGAAGATCTCCTTAAAACCGCCGCCGAGGTATCCGGCAACCATCGCAAGCAGTATGAAAACCGCTAAAATTATGTCCAAAGTCATCGTTCCCTCCGCCAAAAAAACGGCTGATAATAGCAGAAAAATTCGTAAAATTAATTTTTCGGAAAATTTTTCTTGACATCAAAACCGATTTGGATACTATGCCGCCCGTTGGTGCCCAGGTAGCTCAGTCGGTAGAGCAGGGGACTGAAAATCCCCGTGTGGGCAGTTCGATTCTGTCCCTGGGCACCACCTTTCCCGATGATTTCCCCGACAGTGTTTTAAGATAATTACTGAAACTGATAGGTTTTGCTCTCTTTTCACAGATTCATCCTAAATAATTCATACCTAAAAAAGAATGTCAGATTCCTTAACAGTTGAAAACTTGAATGTAAAGAAGTTTACAAACAAGTTTGCGGTCCGCAAAATTTGCTCGGTGCGGATCAAAAGATCCGTTTCCTTGCCATTCCAGCCAAACTCCTTACAATATTACGTTTTTTGTGCTTTTTAAGGTCGTCGAGATGAAAAAACTGATATTTTTAACAATTTTTCTTTTTTGTTTCTGTGTTTTTGCCAACGGCGGGCCTGTATTTGACAACAAACTCGGTTCTACCGGAAATGTCACATTTGTTAAAAAGACCAATCTCCAGCTTTTAAAAGAAGATCTGAAGATAAAAATCGATGGCGAAAAGGCTCATTTTCAGGTCAGATATACTTTCCAGAATATCGGAGGCGATACAAAAATACAGTTCGCCTTTCCGATGGAAACAGACATTTCTGACTTCGAGATATCTGATAAAGAAGTAAAAAATTTTGTCGAAAAAGAGAAGGTTCTTTCTTATAAGATTTCAAAAAACGGCAAAGATTTGAAGTGGTTAAAGAAAGCGGAGGCAACAAAAGTCAAGAACAGTCCCGGTGCCGATCCCGAGGATATAATGAAAGTCAGCGAATGGTTTGTCTCTGAAATTGAATTCAAAAAATTCGAAAAAGCTGAAATTTATATCGCATACACGATTGAATCAGACAGAGAACTTGGATTTTACAGCTGCTCGGCAATGCCCAGATTAGATGGCAGAACAGTGCACTACAACTTTTATCCGGCCTCCTTTTTCGGCAACGGAAGTGTCGGGGATTTGAGTGTCACTGTCGATCTTACTGAACTCAAGAAAGATAATGGCAAACTTGAGGAGACAATGGGCCTTGAATTTAAAGAGCAAACTCCCGGAATTTTGAAGTTTGAGGGAAAAAACGTCGATTTTAAGAAAACCAAAGAGTTTTTGGTTTGGTATTCCATCGCAGAGAAGGATAAATCCGACTACATCAAGGCAAAAAGGCTACTTCCCGAACAGTTCCGCATAGTTTCTCCGAAGATTTCACCGGAAGATGTGAAAAAAATGTTCGATTTCGATCCTGACACCTGCTTTACCCCCGGAAAAGAGAATGAATTCACATTTTTGTTCGATAAAAAATCATTGCCAGGATATTCCTCGCTGCTTTTGAAAACCTCAAAAAACGACAAATTTCAAGTCACTGCTGAAATGAAGTGCGATTGCGATTTAAAAGTCAATAAGTATGGCTCCCCCCTGTTCGTTAAAGCATCTTTTGAGTATATCCCCGGCAAAGTCAGAAAGTTGGATAACTGTGCAGCATCCGCTGCTACAATTCTGGAAAAAGCGAACTGCAAATTTCCGACAGAGTGTGCCTACGATCTGCTTGATCCCGCAGATTATGACCCTACAGGAGTTGAAGAGTGCCGCATAAAAATAAAAATCGCGCCGGATAAAACCACGAAAAAAGTTCCGTGTATAAGCGAAATATTTATTATGCCGCTTGTTCTCTGGGAATAAAGAATGTCGTTATCAAGATATGAAGCCGATATGTTCCGCTAATTCCCGAAAAATGATTCGATTTTTCTGTTGCCGGAAGCGTTTCTTGCGCGGTTTCTCGACCAGATCCTGAGTTCTTTGATGTTTTCTTCGTAGGTTTTTGAAAGTGGAACTGTTCTGCGCAGGATTTCTTCGAGGATTTTCTGCGTCAGTTCGCAGTTTCTTGAATATGCCGTGATGAGAGAGTCGATTACGACCTGCTCGATCTCGGCTCCGCTGAAGCCTTCGGAGTTGTAAGCCAATTTGTCTGTGTCGAAATCTTCGGGATTGCGGCCTCTTTTTTTGAGGTGGATCTTGTAGATCTCCTCGCGCTCAGGTTTCGAGGGAAGATCAACGAAGAATATCTCGTCGAAACGCCCTTTTCTGAGAAGTTCGGGCGGCAGAAGCGAGACTCTGTTTGCCGTCGCGACAAGGAAAACGGGCTCCTTTTTCTCCTGCATCCAGGTCATAAGCCAGCCTAAAACTCTGCGTATCTCGGCACCTTCGCCTTCCTGCGAAAGAGCTTTTTCGATTTCGTCTATCCAGAGAACTACAGGGGCGAAACCTTCGATCGTAGCGATCGCCGATTTCAGAAGTTCCTCGACGCTCTGGCCTTTTCTGAAAAGGTTGATGAAGTCGAGCCTGACGAGCGGGAAGTTCCAGATATTCGAAATGACTTTGCTTGTGAGCGATTTTCCGCAGCCCTGCACACCGAGCATGAGCATTCCTTTCGGGAGCGGGATCCCGAATTTGCGGGCTTCGTCGGAAAAGTTGCCGCGTCTTTCGATTATCCACTGCTTCAGCTCTTCGTAGCCGCCGATGCCTGAAATTCCGTCATCGACATTGATGACTTCGAGAATTTCGTTCTGCATGAGGAGACTGCGTTTCGATTCAAGAACATATTCGACAGCTTTGGTTTCTTCAAGTTTCGAGGCATCATGCAGAAGATCGTCGATTCTTGAAAAAGGAAAGCCTTTCAGATTTTCGCGGATCGTGTTTTTCGTGCTTTCCGAAAAGGGAAGTCTGCTGATCTTTTCCGAAAATATCGAAAGGTCGGGTTTCAATGTCTCTATCGCGGCGTAGCGCATGATAGCAGGCGAAAGGGCAGCTTCGCGGCAGAAAAGCGTGATCTCGGAAGTGCTTCCTTCAAGCGTTTCAAGCAGAGTGACGGCACGGGAATCGCTGTCGAAAAGGTATTCGCCGTAAGCGATGCTGAAATTTTTGTTCTGCCTCGTCAAATCAAGGATCTGTGCGAAAAACTCCTCTTTTGAAGCGGCATTCCACGAAATTTTGTCCTTTCTCTTCTTGATGTAGAAAAGCGGATCGTCGCAAATAATGACTTTTAACATCGAAACCTCCGAAAAACCGAAAAACGCAGTATTATAGCGAAAAATACGGAAAAAGACAGATTTTATATCTTTCTTGACGGAAACAGCATTGCGTTGTAATAATCGGCGATTTTTTGATTTTAGGAGATAGATGAACGGAAAAAAGTGCTACATCCTTGATTTTGACGGTACTGTGACGGCTTTAGACACTCTCGTCGTCGCGTTCGACAAATACTGTATCGTCGACTGGCGCGAGCTCGAAAACGAGATGCGTGCCGGAAGAAAGGAGCGTCATCAGACTTTAGTCGATGAAGTTGAGTCTATGAAGGCTGAAAAAGAGGAACTTTTTGATTTTATTAAGAAAAATGTTCCGGTCAGAAAAGGTTTCTTCGATTTTGTGAAAAAAGTACGCGAAAACGGAGACGAGATCGTGATTTTAAGCGGCGGTTTCAGAAGTTTTGCCGAACTTTTCATGGGAGATACCGAAGTCGAGGCTTATATCAACGATATCAAATATTTGGGTGACAAAAACTGGGAGCTGATCCCGTGTCAGAACGCCCTCTCTCCGCTTTGTGAAAAAAACTGCTCAAACTGCAAGCGCGCAGTCGTTGAAAAGTATAAAAAAGAAGGTTTCGAGACTATCTATTTCGGTGACGGCGAGACCGATTTCTGCGGTTCAAGATACGCCGACAGAATCTATGCGACAGACGAACTCGCCGAAAAATTAGCTTCCGAAAACGTGAAATTCACCTATTTTAAAGATTATACTGATATTTTGTGAGGTTGTTATGGCAAGAGTAATGACGGGCGACAGGCTCCGCATTTCGATTTTCGGCAGGAGAAATGCCGGAAAGTCTTCTCTGATAAACGCTTTCACGGGGCAGAACGTGGCTATCGTTTCGGATGTCCCGGGAACAACGACCGATCCGGTCATGAAGGCGATCGAGCTTTTCCCGACAGGCCCTGCGATCCTTATCGATACTGCCGGACTTGACGATACCGGAGACGCTTTAGGACTTGAAAGAGTAAAAAAATCGGTAAGTTACCTCAAAAAATCGGACATGGTTATCCTTGTCATCGATGCTGCCGGAGTTGCGGGAGAACTTGAAGATAACATAATTTCAGAGTGCGAAAATGAGAAGATCCCGCTGATTTTAGTTCTCAACAAGTCGGAACTTCCTCTTTCCGAAAGTGTGAAAAAGTGGCTTGAAGGCAAAGAATATATCTCTGCAAGTGCCAGAAACAACGAAGGGATCGGGAAGATCACGAAAAAGATAACGGAACTTTCTCCGGATGAGTGGGAACCGCCGTTCCTGCGCGATCTCATAAAGCCGGGAGACGTTGTTCTGATGATAACTCCGATCGATTCAAGCGCACCGAAAGGAAGAATGATCATGCCGCAGGTCCGTGCATGGCGTGACATTCTTGACGGCGGCGGAATTGCTCTTTCGTGCGAACCTCAGAATTTGCAGAAAACTTTTGATTCTCTGAAGGAAAAACCGGCCCTCGTCATCACCGATTCGCAGGTTTTTTCAAAAGTTGCTCCGATTGTTCCGGAAGATGTTCCTTTCACCTCGTTTTCGATTCTTTCGATCAGGCAGAAAGGGAACCTTGCCGAGATGGTGAAAGCTGTGAAAACGGTCGATACTTTGAAAGCTGGCGACAAAGTTCTTATTGCCGAAAGCTGCTCGCATCACTCTCAGGATGACGACATTGCAAGAGTCAAAATCCCGAAATGGCTTAACGAAAAAGTAGGCGGAGGGCTCATAATCGAAACTTCGGCTGGCCGCGATTATCCCGAAAACCTGAGCGAATACAAACTGATAGTCCACTGCGGCGCGTGCACTCTGAACAGGCGCGAAATGCTTCTTCGTCAGGCGATTCCTGCTGAAAAAGGAGTCCCCGTGACCAATTTCGGAGTTCTCATCAGCTATCTGCACGGAGTTTTCCCGCGTGCTCTCAAACCTTTCGGGATAGAATGATCGAGGTGAAAAATGGTTACTGAAACGATGATTATAATCGCTCTCAGACAGAAAAACTGGGAAGCTGCGGCTGAAATGGCGAAAGAATATGCCGAAAAAAAGCCGGAAAGCGAGATCGCAAGAATAGCTCCGGCTGTTGAAACGGCTGAAAAATCGGTCGAAGCGGCGTGGCTGCTTTCAATTTTTTCAGAAATAAAATGGCGTGAAATGAACGAGGTCGATATATGAAGATACTGCTTATCGAAGGGCCTCTGCTTGATAAAATCGGAGAAAGAGAACCGCATATCTACGGCGGAAAGGGAACACGCGAAAAACTTATTTCTGATTTTTACGAAAAAGCAGCTTTGCTCGGAGTTGAAGTCGAAACCGTTGCTGAATACTGCGAAGGAGCTCTCGCAAAAATCATCGTAAATGCGAAATGTGACGGGATCGTGATAAATCCAGGAGCTTATACTCACACAAGCGTTCTTCTGCGTGACGCTTTGCTCTGCTCAAAGATCCCGTTTGTTGAAGCGCATATATCAAATGTTTTCGAAAGAGAAGAGTTCCGCCGCAAATCGTATTTGAGCGATGTTGCCGTAAAAGTCGTTTACGGACTCGGGACTGCTACTTATTCAACTGCTCTTGAAAGTTTAGTCACTTTTCTTAAAGCAAACTAAGGTTTTGCAATCAGTACGATTTTTCCTTTTTCAAGTCTGAAAAATTTTTCAGTAAAAGGGATAAATTCTGAAGAATCGTCTTCCTTTTCGATTTCTGCAAGAGAGTAGGTGGGAGTGGGAGTGAATGCGACGATTCTGCCTAACGATTTTCCCAACTTGTCGGAAACTGTCTCCCCGATCAGAAGGTCCTGCGATCTGCCGAAGATCTCGCTTTCCGGAAGTGCGAACTTTTCACCGATCAGAAACTCAGCTTCCTTGAATGTTTTAACTTCTGTAAATCTGATCATAAAGCCTTTGCCGACCTTTGTTATCGAGGCTATATGCCACTTTGTCTTGAACTCGAAATGATAAAGAAAGCCGAAATCCAATAAGAAATCACTGTCTTTGAATTCCGGCTTAAAAAGAAGAGAACCGTCTTTTTTGAGAACTTTTGAAAAAGTTCCGACGATTTTTAAAGAAGAGACACCTTTCAATCTTCGACTATTTCGAGAGTGTATTTTTTCTGTGCATGTGAAGTTGCCGCGCCGAGAAGAACCCTCATTGCCTTCGCAATCCTGCCTTCTTTGCCGATAACTTTGCCAAGATCTGATTTTGCTACTCTGAGTTCGAGAACTGTCAAATTTTCACTTTCTACTTCTGTTACTGAAACTTGTTCTGGGTAATCAACCAATTTCATAGCGATCTGTTCAATGAGTTCTTTCATAAAATCCTCCGAAAATAGAAAAGGTTATTTTCTTACTTTCTTACTTTTTTTACGAGAGAAGCGACTGTATCGGAGCTCTGTGCACCTTTTTTGATCCATTCGTCATACTTTTCAACATCGATAACGATCTCAGCCGGATCAACGCACGGATTGTAATGTCCGAGTCTTTCGAGATAGTCGCTGTCTCTTTTCTTTCTGCTGTCAAGAACAACAACTCTGTAAGAAGGTTTTTTCTTGGAACCGCCTCTGGTCAGTCTGATACTAACGCTCATTAAATCCTCCAAAAATTATTTGACTAAGTTGCCTAAACCCTTGAATTTCTTCATAAGCCCGCCCAATCCGAGCTTATTTATGCTTTTCATCATTTTTTTCATTTCAAGGTATTGTTTCATAAACTGGTTTATATCCTGAACCTTCGTTCCGCTGCCGTTCGCGATCCTTCTGCGGCGCGAGGCGTTGAGGATTTCAGGTTTTTTGCGCTCTTCTTTGGTCATCGAGAAGATGATGGCTTCGATTTTGGAAAGCTCTTTTTCGAAGTCGACTTTGCCTTCCATCTGCTTCATCGCTTTGCTCATTCCGGGGATCATTTCAAGCATGTTTTCCATAGGTCCCATGTTTCTAATCATCTTCATCTGGGCAAGGAAATCCTCGAGGTCAAACTCGTTTTTCCCCATTTTTTTCTGGAGACGGAGAGCCTCTTCTGCATTGATTTTTTCAGTTGCTTTTTCGACAAGAGAAAGAACATCGCCCAGCCCTACGATCCTGCCTGCGATCCTTTCGGGATGGAAAACTTCGAACTGATCGATTTTTTCGCCCATACCGACGAATTTGAGCGGAGCGCCCGTTGCTGCGTTGATCGAAAGCGCCGCGCCGCCTCTTGCATCACCGTCCATTTTCGTAAGTACGACACCGGTGATCGAAAGTCTTTTGTGAAATTCAGCCGCGACATTTACCGCTTCCTGACCTGTCATCGCATCAGCTACGAAAAGGATCTCTGACGGTTCGACCGCGTTTTTGATGTTCGTGATCTCGTCCATCATATCTTCATCGACCTGAAGACGGCCCGCGGTATCGATTATGATTACGTCTGCAACGTTGTTTTTACCGTATTCGACCGATTTCTTTGCGATATCGACAGGATCCATGCCGACTTCCGACGGATAGACATCGACATCGATTTTTGCAGCTAAAGTCTTGAGCTGATCGATCGCAGCAGGTCTGTAAACATCGGCGGGAACGAGAAGAACTCTCTTTTTCATCTTGTTCTTGAGAAGGAAAGCGAGTTTTCCAGCAGTCGTCGTTTTACCGCTTCCCTGAAGACCTGCCATGAGGATTATCGCCGGCGGTCTGACGTTCAGATTGAGCGAATGATCGCCTTCTCCGAGCATCGAAACAAGCTCTTCGTGGAAAATTTTGATGAACATCTGGCCCGGATTTATGCTTTTCGCGACTTCCGTGCCGAGGGCTCTTTCCTTAACTTTTTCAACGAGTTCCTTGACGACTTTGAAGTTTACGTCGGCTTCTAAAAGAGAAAGTTTGAGCTCTCTTATTCCGTCTTTGATATTGTCTTCAGTAAGCTTGCCGACACCGCGCAACTTTTTGAAGGTCGCTTCGAGTTTGTCGGTGAGTTGATCGAACATTTCACCCTCTCCAAAAAAGCCGTGCGATTATAGTGAAATTCTTTTTACAGTCAAGATTTTAGTTTATTTTCACTAATAAAAGTGTATAATCGGGCGTTGTTTTTCGGGGGATTACGTGCGAGACTTCATTGAACAGTTCGGTTCCAAGGCGGTGAACACTTTTAAAAACGTTTCGGGTTTCTGCGTGTTCTGCCTTAAATGTCTGCGAGAATTCCTTCAGGGATCGTTTTTCAACCGCGCCGCATTCGACATTCTCGTCATGCAGATATTTTTTACGGCGTATCAGCTTCTCAACTTTTTCGTCGTACTGAGTGCGGTTTTCGGCAGTATTTTCATCGGGATCATTTTCCAGACAGTAAAAAGTTTCGGTCTTGTCCAGTATCTGGGAAACATCGTCATGGGTGTCGTCGTTCTGGAATTTTCTCCGCTTATCACGGTTGTTCTCCTTGCCCTGCGGAGCTCGTCAGCGGTCAATTCTGAGATCGCAGTAATGAAAGTCAACCGCGAAATCGATGCTCTTGAATCTTTCGGGATCGATCCGGTAGTCTATCTTTTTCTGCCGAGGATCATCAGTTTTGTGATAAGTGTCACGATCCTTTCCTCGCTTTTTGCTATAATCGTTCTTTTCAGCGGTTTCGTATTCAGCAGCATAATTTTTGAGATGAGCGCAGGAATATTTTCCGAAATGATCACGAAATCGATCTCGGTTTTTGATATAATTATTTTATACATGAAAACGATCGCATTCGGGTTTTTTATATCGGTAATTCCGCTTTACAACGGCTGGAAGACCCAGTATCGCCCGACCGACATTCCCGTTTCTGTCCTTCACGGGATGATGGGTGTTTTCATGTCGATAGTTTTTGTGGAGGTGGTATCATTAGTTGCGAGATTCTTACTGAATTCTTTGTGAGCGAGACCGGGCTCAAAGCGCGCGCAGCAGCGATCCGTGACGAACAGCGTGCCGGTTTTGTCTCTCCGGACATTCCGCTTCTTTCGAATCTCAGCGTGTACGACAATATCTCGCTTGTTCCGCGCTATCTGACAACTGAAAAAGACGAGTCCATACGCGCTGAAATCGGGAAACTTCTTGATCTCCTGAAAATTTCGGATTCGATAAACAAAAAAACATTCCAGCTCGATTCAGAGACGCTTTTCAAAGTAAAACTGCTTCGTGCCCTGATGCTGAAGGAATCTGTCACGGTAATAGACAGACCGTTCATTATGCTGAACACCGCAGCCGATATAAAACCTGTTTATGCGATCCTCGAAACACTTGATATCAGCGATAGAAGGGTTATCTTTCTCGATTTCGAGTGGAATAAGTCAAAATATTAAATCGATAATAACGATCCTGATCGATAAGAACGATTCGCGCCGTCGGAATAACGTTATAACGAGATAACGGAATAACGATCCTGATTTTCGGCGCGTCGAACTTAATCGAAAATAACGAAACTAAATATGAATAGCTCTTCCGAGCGCGCCGAGCAGCGCTTCAAGCGACGCTTCAGAAAGGGTGGGGTGCGGATGGATCGATTCGACGATCTCTTCTGCGGTGAGGCCTGCGTTCATTGCCGGAATGAATTCCGAAATGAGGTCTGTTGCGCCGTTTCCGATGATGTGGACACCAAGGATTTTGTGTGTTTCTTCATCGATTATGACTTTTACGAAACCGGTCGTGTGGTTCGAAGCTACCGCTTTTCCGTTCGCGCTGAATGGGAATTTGCCGACTTTGAACTTGAGTCCTTTTTCGGCAGCCTGAGCCTCTTTGAGACCCATCGACGCGATCGACGGAGTGCAGTAGATGCATGCCGGATTATAGAGATAGTTTATCGGTTTGAGGTCTTTTATTCCCGCGATCTGCTCGACTGCAAGTATTCCTTCGTGTTCCGCCGTGTGGGCAAGCATCGGGGTGAAAATCACGTCGCCTACCGCATAAATCCCGGGTACGTTCGTGCGGCAGAATTCGTCAACAGGGATGAATCCGCGTCTGTCGGGAGTGATACCGGCAGCTTCGAGGTTGAGTTTCGCGGTGTTGGGAGAACGTCCGACGCATGAAAGGACCTGCTCGGCCTCAACGACGTTTCCGTTTGCGAGGGTAAGTGTTACACCAGTATCGGTTTTTTCTGCTTTTTCAACGGAAGTTCCTGTAATTATTTTGATTTTTTTCTTCTTGAACTCTTTTGTGAGCTCTTTGGAAACATCTGCGTCTTCCATCGGGATAATGGTGTTCATCGCTTCGATTATCGTCACTTCGACTCCGAAAGTGCGGTAGACGAATCCGAGCTCGACTCCGATTACGCCGCCGCCGATTATAGCGAGGCTTTTCGGCAGTTTAGCCTGGAAAAGAGCCTGGTCTGAGCTGATGATTTTTCTGTTGTCGATCGAGAAATTGGGGAAATCGCGGACAACAGAACCCGTTGCGATGATGATGTTTTCCGCTTCGAATTCAGTCTCTCCGGCTTTTACGGTGTGCGGGGAAGTGAAAACTGCTTCAGCCTGGACATGACGGACATTGTTTTTCTTGAAGAGATATGCGATCCCCATTCTATTTTTTGCTGCCGAATTTTTCGCATGCTCGTTTACTTTTGTCCAGTCAAATTCGGCATTTGCAGTGATCCCAAACGCCTCTGCACTGAGTATCGAATTAAAAGTTTCAGCCGCCGAAATGAGTGCTTTCGTCGGGATGCAGCCGCGGTTGAGGCATGTTCCGCCAAGAAATCCGCGTTCGATGACGACAGGTTCAAGACCGAGCTGAGCAGCTCTGATTGCAGCGACGTATCCGCCGGGACCTGCGCCGATGATGAGAAGTTTTACTTTTTCCATATTTTCCTCCTTAAAAATAAAAAAGAATCAACAAATTGCGTGCAATGTTAGGAAAAAGCGGGGAAAAGGCAACTTTTATTGCCGCCGAATATTTGTCGATATTTCGATATTTCGATATTCGAAATTTCGACGGCGGCATCGTGACGACGAAACGATGTGACGACGGAAGAAAAATTTGCCTTTTTTATTTCAGGTATTACAATGCCAAAGACTTTGTTTTTTTAAGGTTTGATTTGTTTGGTGCTGTTTTATGGAACTTATTGAAAAACTTGAGATTTTGGGCGCAGCGGCAAAGTTTGACGCAAGCTGCTCGTCAAGCGGAAGCGACCGCAAGGGAACCTTTGGCGGTATAGGCAGCGGGCACAAATCCGGTATATGCCACAGCTGGTCTGCTGACGGCAGGTGCATAAGCCTGCTCAAAGTGCTTTTCACGAACTACTGCATAAACGACTGCGCATACTGCATAAACAGGCGCAGCAACGACGTGAAGCGGGCAACTTTCACTGTTGACGAACTTGTTCAGCTCACGATGAATTTTTACAAAAGAAACTATATCGAAGGGCTTTTTCTGAGTTCAGGAATTATAAAAAATGCCGATTTTACGATGGAAAAGCTGATTGCTGTGGCGAAAAAACTGCGGACTGAGGAGAATTTCAACGGCTATATTCATTTAAAAGTTATTCCGGGAGCGAGCGACATCTTGATAAAAGAGGCAGGACTTTATGCCGACAGAGTTTCCGTAAATATCGAACTTCCCTCGGAAAAAAGTCTGAAACTTCTTACCGAAAAAAGCAGGGAGTCGATCATAAAACCTATGGGTGAAATCTGCGGAGACATTGTCGAAAACCGCGAGGAGAGAAAAAAAACAAAAAAACTTCCGGTTTTTGCTCCGGCCGGGCAGACAACGCAGCTTATTGTCGGCGCGACGCCAGAAACCGACCGCAAAATAGTTAAGCTGACTGAGGCTTTCTACAAAAAATTCAGCATGAAAAGGGTCTATTACTCGGCATTTGTGCCGGTGAACAGCGACAATCGTCTTCCGGTCGTTTCTCTGCCGCCGCTCGACCGCGAACACAGGCTCTATCAGGCAGACTGGCTCATGCGTTTTTACGGTTTTCAGGCCGATGAGATCGTGACTGACGAGAATCCGTTTCTCTCTGATGACATTGATCCGAAGGCGGTATGGGCGATGAGGAACATGCACCTTTTTCCGATAGAAGTTAATACGGCTGCGTTCGAAATGATCCTCCGCGTTCCGGGAATAGGGCGGCAGTCGGCAGTCAGAATAGTTTCGGCAAGAAGGAATGGCTCTCTTGATTTCGACGATCTCAAGCGGATAGGGGTGGTTCTGAAAAGGGCCCGTTATTTCATTACATGCAAAGGAAAAATGATGCCGGAAACGATCGTCGCCGAGCGGACTGTTCTCGAGGCTATGAAGACGACGAGCACAAGGGCAGGGGCGGCAGATCACACTTACGAGCAGCTTTCACTTTTCTGAAATGCCGTTGCCGATCCGTTTTGTGTTTGTCTGCATTTCTTGACAAAAGATTTATTTTATTTTTCACTTTCTTTTTTGGGTCAAGGAGGGAAAAATGAAGATAGTTTTTATGGGAAGTCCCGAAATTTCGGTTCCTTTTTTGGATTTTTGCGTCTCTAAGAATGCGGAGATCATCGTTTTTTCGCAGAAGGACAAGATCCGAGGCCGCGGCAAAAAATTAGAGCCGACACCGGTGAAAAAGAGGGCTATAGAACTCGGTCTTGAGGTCCACACGCTCTGGTCTAAATCGGAAAAAGCATTTGAGATCATTAAAAATTTTGCTCCTGACATCCTTTTTGTCGTGGCTTACGGTCAGATCCTGCCGAAGCGTATCCTTGATATTCCGAAATTTTATCCGCTCAATGTTCATTTTTCACTTCTTCCGAAATACCGCGGTTCGACTCCTGTGAATACGGCTCTGCTCAACGGTGATGCGGTCAGCGGAACTTCGGTCATGGTTATGGATGAAGAGCTCGACAGCGGAGACGTGATTCTTTCTGGTGAATGCGCGGTTGAAGAGAGTGACAACGCGACAACGCTTTTTGAAAAACTGACAAAACTTTCGCTCGAACTTTTGGATAAAAACTGGGAAAAGATCGAAAGCGGGGATGTCGTGAGGATTCCGCAACAGGGAGAGCCGGTTTTCACGAAAATGATCCAAAAATCGGATATGTGGCTCGATTTTGAAAGCGATGCTAAAGTTTTATTTAATAAAATCAGGGCTTTGACCAAAGAACCGGGTGTTCGCGCTCTTTTTCGCGGAAATATCGTGGGAATAGAAAAAGCGGAATTCGTTCCGTCATGCGTCGGAGATCCGGGGGAGATAGCTGAAGTCTCGAAAAGCGGGATAGTCGTTGCCTGCATGAACGGCGGAATAAAGATCACCGAACTCAAGCCTGCCGGGAAAAATCCGATGCGGGCAGCTGAATTTATCAACGGTTACAGGCCTCAGCCTGGCGAAGTTTTCAGTTCGAAACAGGAAGAAGTTCAATGAAAAATCTGATCGGAAAGATAAATAAGATCCCGCTTTGGGCGGCGTTTCTGCTTTATCAGCTTCTGATTTCCGTAAGGATCTTGATCGAAACAGGAGGAACTGAACCTTCGATTTTCGTCATGCAGCTTTTCTGGTTCGACTGCGTTCTGATGTTTTTTGTGATAGGTTTCAAGTATATTCTCAAACTTGAAAACAGCAATCTGCCGGTTTTGTTTTCAGGCGGTTTTCTGACTTATATACCGATAATTTATTCGGTTTTGATGGATCATGACTGGCATCTAAACTTCATAAATCCGACTTCTTTCAAGCAAGTCGCGTTCGATATGCTCACTCTGCTTGCAGTACATGAATATGACTGGCCTATGTTTCCGGAACTCGTGCTGCTGCTTATCGGGTCCGCTGCTTTGGGGATATTGCTTTCTGGAAATGTGCTGAGATCTGCTGCCGCGGCACTTTTTTCAACATATTCGTCATTTTTCTTCCTCGGATTTTCGTGGTTTGCGGTCAATCCTGACCATCCTTCGTTTTCTCATTTCACTTCGCCGCTGCCTGACCACGTCACATACAGCATTTTTTACATTTTGTTTTTCTTCATTCTTGCTCTGATCGCTTTTTTCAGGGAAATACGTCATTTCATAATAAATATATTTGCTTAATTTAAAAAAAAGTCGTTAAATACGGCGCATTTTTTTTGAACGGTCTTTTTTTTGTTATTTTAGGAGGCTTTTATGTCAAATCTTGTTTTCCTGGTTTTGGGTGCTTCCGTTCTCGCTCTCGCTTTCGCTTTCTTCTTCTTCAAACAGATGATGAAAGAGGACGAGGGAACGGACACGATGAAAAAAATCGCGGCTTATGTAAGACGCGGTGCTATGGCTTACCTCAAACAGCAGTACAAAGTCGTAACGATTGTTTTCTGCGTTTTGACGGTTATTTTTGCTATTATGGCGATTTTCAAACTTCAGAACGGTATCGTATGGTTCGCATTCCTGACCGGCGGTTTCTTCAGCGGTCTTGCCGGATTCTTCGGAATGAAAACTGCAACTTACGCTTCTGCCCGCACAGCTAACGCAGCGAGAAAAAGCCTCAACAGCGGTCTTCAGGTCGCTTTCCGTTCGGGAGCGGTCATGGGTCTTGTTGTTGTCGGTCTTGCTCTGCTTGACGTTTCGCTCTGGTTCATAGTTCTCAACAACACCGGACTTCTTGAGCTTGTCGGTGCGAAAGCTGATCTTATAACGATCACGACCACGATGCTTACTTTCGGAATGGGTGCTTCGACTCAGGCTCTCTTTGCAAGAGTCGGCGGCGGTATCTACACGAAGGCTGCTGATGTCGGTGCCGACCTTGTCGGAAAGACGGAATACAACATTCCTGAAGACGACCCGCGCAACCCCGCTACGATCGCTGATAACGTAGGCGACAACGTAGGCGACGTTGCAGGTATGGGCGCAGACCTTTACGAATCTTATGCAGGTTCTATCCTTGCTACGATGGCTCTCGGTGCAGCGGCATTCAAGGGCGATATGCAGCTTAAGGCGGTTCTTGCTCCGATGATGATCGCGGCAATCGGCGTTCTTCTTTCAATCATCGGTATTTTCCTCGTCAAAACGAAAGAAAATGCGAACATGAAGAACCTTCTTTCCGCACTCAGCCGCGGAACGAACACTGCAGCAGTCCTTATCGCTGTTGCGACATTCTGCATTTTTGCAGGACTTTTCGGAACTGCCGACAACCGCTGGTGGCAGACTTCTCTTTCTGTCGTAGTCGGACTTATTGCCGGTGTAGTTATCGGAAAATTCACGGAATACTATACTTCTCAGTCTTACAGACCGACTCAGAAAGTCGCTGAAAGTTCGACAACCGGTCCGGCAACAGTCATCATTTCAGGTCTCGGTCTCGGTATGCTTTCGACCGCTATTCCGGTAGTTACTGTCGGTGTTGCGATCATTCTTTCATACCTCTGCGCAAACGGTTTTGAACTTGCATTCAACGCTGCAAACCTTTCACAGGGTCTCTACGGAATCGGTATCGCTGCAGTCGGTATGCTTTCGACTCTCGGTATCACGCTTGCAACGGACGCTTACGGTCCCATCGCTGACAACGCAGGCGGAAACGCTGAAATGAGCGGCCTTGAACCTGAAGTCCGTCAGCGCACTGACGCTCTCGACGCACTCGGCAACACGACGGCTGCAACGGGCAAAGGTTTCGCGATCGGCTCGGCTGCTCTTACCGCTCTTGCTCTTCTTGCTTCCTACGTTGAAGAGATCAAGATCGCCCTTGTCCGCACCGGCGAAGCTCTTCCGAACGGCATTGCTGCAGCAGAAGCTACACTTATCGACTTTATGAACGCATATAATGTCAACCTTATGAACCCGATCGTTCTCGTCGGTGTTTTCGTAGGCGCTATGATGGCGTTTGTATTCTGCGGTCTTACGATGAATGCTGTCGGCAGAGCTGCTCAGAAAATGGTCGAAGAAGTCCGCCGTCAGTTCAGCACGATCACGGGAATCCTTGAAGGAAAGGCTGAACCCGACTACGAGCGCTGCGTTGCAATTTCAACGAAAGGTGCTCAGCACGAGATGCTTCTTCCTTCGATCCTTGCGATCGTCGTTCCGGTCGTAACCGGTCTTCTTCTCGGTGTCGGCGGCGTGCTCGGTCTTCTTATCGGCGGTCTGTCGGCAGGTTTTGTCCTTGCAGTATTCATGGCTAATGCCGGCGGTGCATGGGATAACGCGAAAAAGTATGTCGAAGAAGGAAACCTCGGCGGTAAAGGTTCCGACTGCCACAAAGCTACAGTTGTCGGCGACACAGTCGGTGATCCTTTCAAAGATACATCGGGTCCGTCGCTCAACATCCTTATCAAGCTTATGAGCATGGTTTCGATCGTTATGGCAGGTCTTACCGTTGCTTTCCATCTGATGTAATCAAATCTTAAAACTTGAAATGTCTGTTCTCATCCGTCTTGCAGATCTCGTAACTTCCGATTCTTATTTCGACGGTTGCGCTCTGCACGGACAGAATTCCACGATGATACTTTCGGTATCAGTCAAAAACGGAATTACTTTCGTGCAGGGATCTGCGGGCGGATGTGATGTCAGACTCGAAATAGACGAGTTCGGCAGTATTTTCAACAAAGTCTGTTCATGTCACAGCGGCGGTATATGCGCTCACGTTGTCGCGGTTGCTCTTTCTTTCAACGATCTTTCGATGGACAATACCGATATTTCGGAGCAGCTTTCGCGTTTCAACGTGAAAAAGGATAACCGCAAGGCCGAGGCGCCTTTCAAACTTGTTCTTGACAGAAAAAGCTGTTCCGCAAAGATCGAAAACGGCGGAGATCTTCAGCTGAAAAGGCTTGCTTCGCTTTTTTCAGGCGATGATCCGCTGCTTCTTGTTTCCCTCTGTCCTGAAAAGTTCGCTTTGGGACAGCTCCAGCTTTTTCATGCAGAACATCCGCTGATCCTTTCGTACAATGTCGATGCGGACGGTATCGATTTCTCTATGCCGGAGAGCATTTTCTATTCTGAAAAAAACGGTGTTGCGATCGACTGCGACGAAGGTGCTGTATGGCGTTTCCCGGCCGGGATAAGAGATACGGTTTCGGCTCTCGCCGGCAAGACGATAGGCTATTCGAAAAAGGAGGCTCTCATCAAAGCAGTCTCCGACCTCAGCGACAGCCTGAGTCCGGAAGTCGTGCTCAGCGGCGTCTTCAACCTCAAAAAAATAGAACTTGACGAAAACACGAGTGTCGTTTTCAAGACAGAGCTTCGTGAAGGAAAAGTCTTCCTGAAGATCTTTCTTAAAAACGGCAGAACGTCGATCGAATTCCAGCCGAGAAAAAGGACTCTCGAGCAGAATTATCCGGTAAACGGTCGCATCTATTCTATCGATCCGCAGCTTGTCCGCGACATAAAGTCGGCTCTTTCGAGCGACGGTTTCAGGCTTTTCAAAAATTCCTATGTCGTTCCGATGCAGGAATATTCGAGGATAATCTCGCCGGAAAGCGCACTTTCGCAGGTCGGAACGGTCGTAAACGAGCAGGAGATCAAGAAAATCAACATTCCGCAGGCTGCTGCCGAAGATTCCGAGATCGTTCTTGACGTCAATTCTGACGAGCAGTGGTTCTCTTTCAACATCAAACTGCCGCAGATGTCCGATTTCATTCCGTCATCGTCGCTTGTCGAGGCTGTCCGGCAGTTCGAGCGCGGCATAGAAGAACCTGTCGTCAACGATACTGAAGGAAAACCGCTCATTCTTGAAAACAGCTCTGATTTTCTTGCTAAAGTCGCCGACATGATCGGAGCATCTGTCTATTCCGACGGCGAAAAACTGCCTGTTGCGAACCTCGTCGGACTTTTGAAATCGAAAAATAAAAAGATCCTCAAAAATTTCACCGGTTCGGCTGAGGCGAAAAGGAAATATATCTCTATTTTTGATTCGCTTTCGAAGGGAGAACTTCCGAAGCCTGACGAAAAATGTATCGAAGGGATCCCGCTCAGAAAGTATCAGGTAGAAGGTTTCAGGTGGATGTCGCTTCTCAAGGCGCTGGGACTCGGCGGTGTCCTTGCCGATGAAATGGGTCTCGGTAAAACTTTGCAGTCCCTCTGCATGATAAAGTCCGAAACCGGAGAGATGCCGTCCATCGTCGTTTGTCCGAAAACTCTCGTCTGGAGCTGGGACCGCGAGATCGAGAAGTTCTTTCCTGACATGAAGCGGACGGTGATCGATTCGCTCAAACCCGAAGAGAGAGTCGCGAAGTGGAAAAGTACCGGCAAAGAACTCATAATCACGTCGTATTCAGTAGTAATCAACGATTTTTCGTTCTTAAAGGACAAATTTTTCGAAACGATAATCATAGACGAGGCGCAGCAGATAAAAAACAACAACACAAAACGGTTCAGAGTGCTCAATTCACTCAAGTCGAAACACCGCTTCGCCCTTACAGGTACGCCGCTTGAAAACCATGTGAGCGACCTTTGGAGCATTTTCCAGTTCATCATGCCTGGATATCTCGGCAACAGAAAGGATGTCGACAAAATGGAGAAGATCGGAAATAACGAGGAACTCGGCATTCTGCGCAAAAAAACGGCTCCTTTCATTCTGCGGCGCTTAAAAAACGAGATCCTTGACGAGCTTCCCGAGCTGATAATCAAAGAATACCCTGTCGAGATGACACCGAAACAGAAGGATGTCTACCTTTCGGCGATGCTGCGGGGAAAAGCAGAATTTATCGACCGCGGAGATTTGATAAACAAGATCGAGATCCTGGCGATGCTTTCCAAGCTCCGTCTCGCTGCAGACCATCCCTCGCTCGCATCCGACGGCATTCTTGAACCTGAACTTTCGGGGAAAATAGCGGCTCTGCGTGAACTTTGCGAAGAGATCTTCTCAGGCGGCGGCAGAGTGCTGATTTTCAGCCAGTATGTGAAGATGCTCAAAATAATCGAAACCGCTTTCCGCGCCGACGGAACGGAATATTTTTACATGGACGGCGACACGAAAGAGCGCATGGATCTTGTAGAAAAGTTCAATCAGGGCGAGAAAAAGGCCTTTCTGCTGAGTCTGAAAGTCGGCGGAGTAGGTCTCAACCTCACCGGAGCCGACCACGTCATCATCGTGGATCCGTGGTGGAATCCGGCAGTCGAAGAACAGGCATGGTCTCGCGCCCACAGAATAGGTCAGACGAAGAAGGTCGTCGTTACGAAGCTTTACTCGAAGGGAACGATCGAAGAAAAAATTCTCAATCTGCACCAGAAAAAGCGCGGAATGATCGACTTTTTCCTTTCCCAGAGCTTGAAAGAGCCGAGCGAAGACTTTGTAAAAATGGTCGCAGACCTGGCATTTGAATAGGAGGTGACATGGAAAACTCACTGAAAAAACGTGTTTTGGGGACAAAAAGAGGCTTCTACGGCCTTATTCTTTCGGTGGTAAGCGTTGTTGCGCTCTGCTGGACGCTCTATGCGAGAGACGATGCGCGTGCCGAGTTCGAAGCGCTCAAGGCAGAGGGTTGCTTCACGGATGACAACTCATGGAAGCAGCTTGACCAGGAGGAGCAGACAAGACGAAACAGCAAGGAATTCACTCGCAAGTGCATGGCGGCTTCGAACAGGCTTTCCCAGGCCGAGCACGCGCCCTCTATTTTTGCAGTCCTCGGAATGATCGGCTTTCTGCTTTTAGGCTCGTCGTTCGCCAACATAAAAAGCGGCGCAGACAAGGTTATGGAGGAATTTGAAAAAGAAAACCCTGAAGAAAAAGGAGAAGAAAATGATAACAAACTATCTTGATAAGATTCCGAATATCGATCCCGAAGCGGTCGTTTTCAAAACCGCAGACGTTATCGGTGAAGTCGAACTCGGTGCAGAGAGCAGTGTCTGGTTCGGCGCAGTCGTCCGCGGCGATGTCAACAGCATAAAGATCGGAAAAAGGACCAACATTCAGGACAACGCTACGATCCACGTCACGACGGCGCTTTATCCTACGGTCATCGGCGACGACGTTACTGTCGGTCACAACGCAGTTATACACGGTTCGATAGTAGCCGAAAATGTTCTCATTGGCATGGGAGCTGTAGTCCTTGACGGCTGCAAGATCGGAAAAAACTCGATAATTGCAGCAAATTCAGTCCTTTTAGGCGGCACGGAGATACCGGAAGGCGTTCTCGTAGCGGGCAATCCGGCCAAAATAAAGCGCGAAGTGACGGCGGAAGAGATCGAGGGCTTGAAAAAATCGGCGCAGAATTATGCAAGATATGCGCGCAACTATTTGACTTCTTCAAAAGATTCAATATATTCTTCGTCCGATATGAAACGGATCATCGAAAGTTTAACATTTGATAAATCAGGGGGATTAAAATGAGAAAATTTCTCGTTGCTGTTTTTTGCATTCTTTCAGTTCTGACGGTTTTTGGCGCAGATAACAAAGATCGTCTGCTTACGGTCATTTTTACCAATGACGGACACGGTATGGCTTGGAAATTCGACGAGCCGCACAATCCGGGAATCGGCGGTCTTGCTGCTCAGAAGACTCTGGTCGACAACATCAGAGCCGAAGTTCAGGGCAAAGGCGGAAGCGTTCTCGTTCTCAGTGCCGGTGACATCACGCTCGGCGATCCGAGAAGCAATATCTGCGAAAATATCCCGATGGTAGAAGGTATGAACCTTGTCGGTTACGACGCAATGACTATAGGAAACCACGAATTCGACTTCGGTTTCGACGCTTTCAAAAAAATGCAGGAAACGGCGAAATTCCCGTTCCTCAGCGCAAATATGTATAAAGAAGGCGGAGAAGAGTCGATCGGCAAAAACTACATCGAAAAGAAGATGGATGACGGACTCAAGGTCGCAGTTCTCGGTCTTACGACAAGAGAGACTGAAAACATTTCGAGCCAGGGCATCAAGGGAAATCTTACAATGAGCGATCCGATCGAAACCGCAAAAATGTGGGTCCCGATTTTGAAGAAGAAAAACGATGTCATTATTGTTCTCAGCCACCTCGGTTTCTACGACAGCGACAAAAGTTTCGACGGCTACGAAGGTGACAACTACCTCGCAAAAGCAGTTCAGGGCATCGATCTTATCGTCGGCGGCCACACCCAGAGACAGCTTGCAAGCCCGGTAAAAATCGGCGACACCTACATCGTCCAGACTGAAGGTCTCGGCAAATGGGTCGGCAGGATCGACTTCTATTTCCAGGGAACAAAAATCGTAAAGACCGAATACAAACTTTATCCGATCAACCTCAAGGAAAAGAGCGATAAAGGCTACAAATTTGTCGGTGAAGAAATCAAAGAAAACAAGGCTATGGTCGATATGCTCAACGGTTTTAAATGCGAATTTTCGACCAAACAGATCGGAACGATCGACAGAGATCTCGAAGGTGCAGACGATATCGCAAGAAAGAAAGAGGTCGAGCTCGGCGACATAATCACCGATATCATGCGTGAAAAGACAAAAGCCGACATCGCTCTTCTTAACGGCGGAAGTATCAGACAGTCACTCAAGAAAGGTGCCGTAACCGAAAAAGACATTTACAGCATTTTCCCGTTCCAGGATACGGTTTACACTGCCGAACTTACCGGTGCTCAGATTCAGGATGTTCTTGATTTCTTTGCTCAGAAAGGAATCGGTGCAGGCGGCTTCCTTCAGGTTTCCGGTATCGAAATGAAGATTTTGAAAGGTGATGCTCTTGATGTCAAAGTAGCAGGCAAACCGCTCGAAAAGGGCAAAAAATACAAAGTTGCCCTCAACTCGTTTATCGCAAACGGCGGAGACGGCTACGCTATGCTCAAAGAGATCAAATCAAAGAAAGACACGGCTTATCTCCTTTCGTCGATCCTTGTCGACTATATGAAGGCGAAGGGAACTTTCGCAAAAACGCAAACCGGCCGCATAAAAATTTATAACAAGTAATTCTTTCAATAAAATTCAAAGGTATCAAATATGAAAAAAATCCTCGGCATGGGAAATGCTCTGCTTGATATTCTTGTAACTCTGCCCGGCGATTCTGTTTTAACGGAACTCGGACTTGCGAAGGGAAGTATGCAGCTTGTTGATCTCGCATTCAGCGAAAGAGTTCTGAAAACTGTTGAAAATCTCGATTTCTCGCTCGTAAGCGGCGGCAGTGCGTCAAACACGATCCACGGTCTTGCAAAACTCGGCGTAGAGACTTCCTTTATCGGCAAGGTAAGCGACGACGAATTTGGTTCGATTTTTGAAAAAGATATGCTTGCTTCTTCGATCCGTCCGATCCTTTTCCGCGACGAGCCTCAGACGGGCAGGGCGATAGCTCTCATCACGCCTGATTCGGAGAGGACTTTCGCGACTTATCTCGGTTCGGCGGTAAAACTTGCAGCAGATGAACTCAGTGTCGATCTTTTCAAAGGACACGATCTTTTCCACGTCGAAGGATACCTTGTTCAGGATCACGATCTGATCGAAAGATCGCTCGTTCTTGCAAAAGAGGCAGGGCTCACGACTTCGCTCGATCTTGCAAGTTTCAATGTCGTTGTCGAAAATCTCGGATTCCTGCAGTCGATAGTTTCAAGATATGTCGATATAGTTTTCGCAAACGAGGAGGAGGCGCGTTCCTTCACAGGTCTTCCGGCTGAAGAAAGCGCTCTTAAAATCGCCGAAATGTGCAAAATCGCAGTCGTCAAGACAGGTCCGAAAGGATCTTTAGTTGCATGCGGCAAAGATCTGTTGCCGATCCCTCCGGTCGATGCAAAACGCGTTGATACTACCGGAGCCGGAGATCTTTACGCATCAGGTTTCCTTTACGGTTATGTCAACGGACTCTCTCTTGAAAAAAGCGCAATGGCAGGAACGATACTCGCGGCATGCGTAATCGAAAAAATCGGGGCAAAGATACCCGATGAATGCTGGCCGGCAATAGTTGAAAAAATAAAGGCATTATGAGTGCAAGCGTGATTTTTCTTATTCTGGCGATAGTTTTCAACGCCGGAGCCAACATTTTCATGAAAGCCGGAGTCATGGCGGAACCGGTAAAGCTGAGTGACGGCATCATTCCTTTCGTGCTCAGCTACATCACCAATTTCAAGCTGATGTCAGGCATAGCTTTTTTCGGAATAGCGCTCGTTTTTTACACGAAGGCACTTGAAAAATTCAACCTTTCGATAGCTTATCCGATGATGACTTCCTGCGGTCTCATAATCGTGACACTCTGGTCGCTTTTTGTGTTTCAGGAGAAACTGAGTGCAGTTCAGTTCGGCGGACTTTTTATGATAATAGGTGGGATATGGCTTTTAAACATTCACTGATTTTTTTCGCGATCCTTTTCCTCATAAGTTCGTGTGCATATTCCGGAGCCAGGAAATTTGCTGATGTCCCCGAAGAGGAGTTCAAAATCGAGGAGATGAATTTTGAAGAGGAGTTCAAGGAGTTTGCCGAGAGTGATATGAGCTACACTGTCGGAGTCGGTGACGAAATAAAAATCACGATCTACGGAAACCCGCAGGACAGCACTCAGTCAACTGCTTTGGGCGAGATCTTCGGTCATGCAGTCGATGAAAACGGCGAAATCAATATCCCGCTTCTGAAGCAGGTCAAAATCGCAGGGCTCACCAGAAAGGAGATCGTGAAAAAACTTGAAGAAGGCTATTCGAAGTTCATCAAAGATCCTCACATAATGTTCGACATCGTCAAATACGAAAGCAAATTCTACTACGTTGTCGGCAATGTTAAAAATGCCGGTAAAAATCCGATAAAGGTCAATACGAACCTGCTTGAAGCTGTTACGGGAATGGTCCCTGTATCGACTTCTGAAAAAAGTTCGGTTGAGTTCGTCTATTTAAAACGCGGCGAAACAGTCCTTCCTATAAGCGTGAGCGAGATCGCGACAGGTGCTCGTGACTTTTCAAAATATTACCTGAAAGACGGTGACACGTTTTATGTCCCGGCTCCTTCGGCAAACAGAGTCTACATCTTAGGCGAAGTCCAGCATCCCGGTGCGTTTGAAATGACCGGCAGTAACTACACGATGATCGACCTTGTTGCCGATGCCGGCGGCCTTGTTCAGCCTAATGCTGCTGACGGAAGGATCTATATGATTCGTCAGAACGGCGGCAAACATCTTTTGATTCAGTTCCACTTTGATGATATTATGACCGGAAAGGCAGGTCTGGTGCGCCTGATGCCGGGCGACAGAGTTTATGTCGCCACGATGGCTCTAGTCAGCTACAACCGCATAATCCAGCAGATCGCACCGACATTCTCGCTTCTTTACACAGGAACTCTTCTTTTTAACGCCTGGACAAAGTAAGAACTCTTAAAAAATTGCGCCGGATAATTATTTTGCCGCGACTTAGGAATTTTGTGCTATATTCCTAACTTTCTTGCTAAATCCGCAATCAGGAAAAGAAGCATCGCATTTTGCAAAAAAACTTCATTTCCATCTTGACAAAACTCTTTTTAAGGAGTAATGATTAGTTGTTCATTTGTTCAACTAATAAACAAGGAGGTCTCAAATGGTAGATTCGGAGTCTTTGTGCACTTGCAATGTGATACACGAAAACATTGTGAATGATGTCAGGTCAAAAATGGTATCGGATGATGAATACTTGAACCTGGCGGATCTGATGCAGCTTTTCGGCGACTATACGAGAGTTAAGATTTTGCACGCTCTCGAACAGAGCGAAATGTGCGTCTGCGACATCGCCGTGCTGTTAGGGCTCACAAAATCGGCGGTTTCGCACCAGCTCAAGGCTTTGCGTCTTGCTGGACTTGTGAAATTCCGGCGCGAGGCGCAGATCGTCTACTACTCGCTGGCTGACGACCATGTTAAAAAAATTATCGACACCGGCTTCGAGCATCTCGAAGAACTGATGCCGGACTACCGGGAAACGCATTGATCTGGAGGCAGTTATGGCACACGAACATCACGAACACGAATCTTGTGAACACGAACACGGATGCCGCTGCTGTCACGCCTGCGACCATCATCACGAGCATGAACATTCAGGCGGCAAAAAACTGATTTTACGCCTCTCTATCGGAGCTTTAGTCTATCTTGCAGGGCTTGTGCTGGCTTTTGCGGCAGATGTTCCGCTGCACATAGAACTGGGCTTTTTGATAGCGGCTTACATCATTCTCGGTTACGATGTCGTTCTTGAAGCAGTGGAAAATATCGCTCACGGGCAGGTTTTCGACGAAAATTTCCTGATGACGATCTCCACTGTCGGGGCTTTTGTCATCGGCGAATATCCCGAAGCTGTCGCGGTAATGCTTTTTTACCAGATAGGAGAATTTTTCCAGTCGCTCGCAGTGAAACACTCGAAAGAATCGATTTCAGAACTCATGGATATCCGTCCCGACCACGCAACGGTGCTGAGAAACGGCGTTTCTGAAACTGTTTCTCCCGAAAATGTCGCTTTAGGAGAGACGATCATCGTAAAACCGGGCGAAAAGATCCCTCTCGACGGAATCGTGACCAACGGAAACTCGATGCTTGACACTAAGGCTCTGACCGGAGAATCGGTCCCCAAAAGTGTCCGCGAAGGCGACGAAGTCCTTTCGGGATGCGTAAATCAGAGCGGCACTCTGACGATCAGAACGACTAAAATTTTCGGAGAATCGACTGTTTCCAAAATCATAGAGCTTGTAGAAAACGCTTCTGAAAGAAAAGCAAAAACGGAAAATTTCATAACAAAATTCGCTGGTTACTACACTCCGGCGGTCGTTGTTCTCGCAGCACTCTTGGCTGTGCTTCCTCCGCTTCTTCTGGGAGGGGAATGGACCGACTGGATCCACAGAGGGTTTGTTTTCCTTGTTGTGTCATGTCCCTGCGCACTTGTGATTTCGATCCCGCTCACATTTTTCGGAGGCATCGGAGCCGCTTCAAAACACGGCGTGCTTGTGAAAGGAAGCAACTATCTCGAAGCGCTCGACAATCTCAAAACCGTTGTTTTCGATAAAACGGGAACTCTCACCAAAGGAGTTTTCAATGTCACGGAAATCATTCCGGCAGAGGGCTTTACCAAAGAAAAAGTGCTTGAATACGCCTCCGCTGCCGAATATTTTTCCAACCATCCTATCGCGAAATCAATTTCTGCGGCTTACGGAAAAGAAATCGGAAACGGCCTTGTTTCCGCTCATCAGGAAATCCCGGGGCGCGGCATCAGTGCTGTATTCAGCGGTGAAAAAGTCCTAGCCGGAAACTCAGAACTTATGAAAGATGAAAATACCGCCTTTCAGCCGTGTGATGAAACGGGGACAAAAGTCTATGTCGCGACTGACGGACGCTATGCAGGCTGCATTCTTATAAGCGACGAGATCAAGGAAGACAGCCTTAAAGCGGTATCTGGCCTGAAAGAACTCGGCGTGAAAAAAATCGCAATGCTCACGGGCGATGACGAAAAAATCGCGCAGACCGTAGCAGAGAAACTGAAGATCGATGAATACTACGCGCAGCTTCTTCCCGGAGAAAAAGTCGAAAAAATCGAGATCTTAGAGAAAAAGAGCGAGGGAAAAGGCAAACTCGCATTCGTCGGCGACGGAATAAACGACGCACCTGTTTTGGCAAGAGCCGATGTCGGTATCGCCATGGGAGGTCTCGGCTCCGACGCTGCAATAGAAGCGGCCGATGTAGTACTCATGACAGACGAGCCTTCAAAACTTCTCGAAGCTATAGATGTTGCAAAAGCGACAAAAAGCATAGTCATCCAGAATATCGCGTTAGCTCTCGGAATAAAAGGAGTTTTCCTCGTTCTCGGAGCTTTGGGGATCGCTGGAATGTGGGAAGCGGTCTTCGGCGATGTCGGCGTCACCGTGATAGCTGTCCTCAACGCGATGAGGATCCTCAAAAAGTAAAAGGCGCCCAGAAACTCTTTCCGAAATCCTTCAGTAATATTCAGGATAAAAGCAGAAATTTAATTATTTCCTGATTTTTTCTTCGATCGCTTTTTTTACGGCTGAAGCGAGTTCTTCGCGGGTTTTTCCTTCAGGGCTTATCGGAGGAAGATAGGAGACGTTGATTTTTTTGAAGGGGTGGGGGAACTTTCTGTTTCGCGGAAAGGCTTCAAAAGCGCCGTCGATCGCGACCGGAACGACAGGAACACCGATCTCGCATGCGAGAAGTGTGAAAGTCTGTTTGAATTCGCTCAGACTTCCGTCGCGGCTGCGTGTCCCTTCCGGGAAAATCAGGATGTTGCGTCCTTTTTTGAGAACAGATGCCATCCGTTTTATCGAATCGACGATCTCCTCGTTTTCCCTCATGATTATGATGTTGTTGCGTTTCGCCATATATCTGCGCCACCACTGCTTGAAGTGCTTGCCCTTGGCGAAGCAGTAAGTGCGTTTGAACTCTTTTGCCGGAATTTTTGCAAGCACAAAAAGAGCATCGACCACGCTCTGATGGTTTGCCGCGAAGATCACCGGGCCGCCAGGGATGTTTTCCGCGCCGTAAAAGCGGACTTTGAAGAATGTTCTGACGGCGCTAACAAGAGAAAATCTGAGCAGTCTGTGGTAAAACGCGCTTCTCGGGAGTTCCATGCTGTTGAGGTTTTCTCTGAGGACCGTTTTCCAGTCCTGCTTTGCATGTTCCGCTTTTCTGCTGCTCCGCTCGGCCGTAAAATCAGCTATTTTGCGGACTGTCGCCATATTCTGAATGTCGGTTTCGCTGATTTTTATGCCGAACTCCGAATTTATGAACGAAGCAAGCTCGATTTTGTCGAGAGAGTCGAGCCCGAGATCTATTTCGATGTGGTCATCGGGAAAAACATCCTTTTCGGTCGTTTTTCTGATGTAGCCGGCGATTTTTTCGTATTCGTTCGTCTGAGGAATGTCGCTTTCGGCCCGTTTTTCATCTTTGTGCTTTAAAAAATCCTCAAGTTTGAAGCGTTGTATTTTGTCGAGCCTTGTTCTCGGCAGCGCTTGGTTGGTAAGGACGAAATCGAGGATCTTTTTGTGATGCGACGCCGTCGAGTTGTATTTATCGATGATCTCCCAGCGGATGAATTCCTCGAGATTCGGGATCTGCCTCTCTGCAAGCACTTTTTCATCCGGCCTGATGATCGCGCAGAGAACGCCGTTTTTCGCAATTACCGCGATCTCTTTGATCAAAACATCGCTTCTTTCGATATCCTGCTCTATTTCGGTAGGATTTACGTTTTTGCCGTTCCCCAGAATGATTATTTCTTTTTTCCTGCCTGTGATGCAGAGGTTGCCCTCTTTGTCAAAATGGCCGAGATCGCCGGTGTAAAGCCAGCCGTCGCGCAGAACTTCGGCAGTTTCTTCGGGGCGGTTGTAGTAGCCTTTCATGATGTTTTTTCCGGTCGCCACGATCTCACCGTCAACGATCTTCACCGTTCCTTTCGAGAGTTCGGTCCCGACGCATCCCGCTTTGCCTTTGCCGGGGCGGGGAAATGTTATCATCGGGCTCGCTTCGGTCATTCCGTAGCCGTCACCTATTGAAAAACCGAGCACTTTGAAGCAGTTCCAGACCTCCGGATCGAGTTTCGCGCCGCCGCAGATGAAGTGTTTCATGTTTCCGCCGAACTTTTTCGCGACCGATTTGAAGATCATTTTTGAAAAAGCGGTGTTGTCCGCGATTTTTGCGATCTTGAATATTGCTTTTGTGAGAAATCCCGAATTTATCTTCTGCATGATCCCTTTCATAAGCATTTCGTAGAATCTGGGAACTGCAAGGATCATCGTCGGGTGGCTTTTTTCCATCATTTTAGCTATGTCCGAAGCCTGAAGCGACGGGCAGATCACTGCTCTTCCGCCGCCGAGAAGCGGTGCGACGACTGTGCCTAAAAGCGGAAAGACATGGTGAAGCGGAAGTATCATCAGAACGATGTCGTTTTGAGTGTAGTATCCGCATTCCTGAAGCGCATCCATATTCGCCATGATGTTGCGGCACGAAAGCATGACTCCTTTCGGAGAGCCTGTCGTTCCGGAAGTGTAGATTATAAGTGATGTTTTTTCCTTGTCTTCTACGTCGAAATCGGCAGCTTCGTATTTGGAAATGTCACCGTTTATTTCCTCGAAAACGAGCTTTCTGATCCCGGTTTTTCCGGACAAATCTATCGCCTTTGCAACGTTTTCGCGCACTTTCTCCGAAAAGAAAATAACATCCGGCGAGCAGTCGTTGATTATGTATGCTATCTCTTCGGGTGTGCTCATGAAATCGACTGGAACGACGATCCCGTCAGATTTCCAGATGCCGTAAAACGCATATATGTATTCAGGTCTGTTCTCGCTTATGATGACGACTCTTTTTCCGTCGAGTTTTCCGAGGATATCCGAAAAAAACGCAACTGTTTTGAGCAGATCAGAATATGAGATTTCCGAATTTTCAGTGACTACCGCGATGTTACTGCTGTTTTTCAGGAACATACCTTTCTCCTCCGAAAAAACAGCCGCATATTAGTGGCTTCGTTGCAAAAAGTAAAGTCTGAGGCATCGATTCGGGAGTATGTGGATTTTTCTTTAAAACGGAATATGATGCTCAGGTTTTTTTGATTTTTGGAGGTAAATTATGAAAAAAGTTTTTATTTTGGTTTTTGCTGCCGCTTTTTTGTTCATAGGTTGCGGAGATGAAGATCCGAAGCCGGCTACTATTGATGACAACGAAGAGGTTTCAGACATTGATGATGAAAATGCTGCGGATGAAGATGCGGAAGTCGTAAATGATGAAGATATCGTCGAGGAAAATGACGAAAATCAGACCGATGATGTCACTGAAGAACCCGATGAAACAGAGGAACCTGTGGAGCCTGACGAGAACAATGATCCTGTAAATCCGGGATTCGAAGTTATCGGCACATTCAATCTCAGCTATACAGGACAGATCAATACGGAAGTAAATATGCAGAGCCGCGGCGGAGAAGGTTCGGCAGATTTTGTTTACAACGGTCAGGCGATATCTTTCGGTAAGATCAACATCGGTATAGATCTTTTCCCGATGACTATGGTCAACAGCGGAAATATCGTCATTGTATGGCTTGACAGTTTCGGTCTCGGAGATCTTCAGGGAACTTCGAACAAACAGGTTTTCGGTATAAGCATGCCTCAGAATATTGAAGCCGGTTCAGGAACTCTGGCAGCCGCAAATATGTATGCTTTCTACGGTGACATGACAGTCAATATCACCGGCGGTCAGTTTGAGATCAAATGTGTCCGTACTGTGACCAATGTAGGAAACTACGAAGTCATAGCAAACGACGGCAGCAACCTTACAATGAACGCAAACGGCGATCTGCTTGATCCTGCAGCGGGTGCTGCATATCTTCCTTATCCCGCTTGCGAATAATCAGTCGATATTCTGAAAAATATCCGGTAACTCTTTGATTTTATTCGATTCTATAAACTTGCGACAAACTTCTTTGTCGTGAGAGATCGTTTCTGCCAGTTTTTCTTTTGAAGAAAATCTGATTTCTTCCCTTACTTTTTTCAGAAAATAGACAGAAATTTTTTTGTCGTAAAGTTCTCCGATCTCTTCGGAATCGACCCATGTTTCGATGATTTTCTGCTTCGATTCGGCGTCTATCGTCGGGTTTGTTCCGATGTTTGTGAGTGAATTGAACTGTTTCCCGTCAAAAACGGTCTGCGTTATGTAGACACCGTCGGGCGGCATGATTTTGTCCGGAGTTTCAAGGTTGAGAGTGGGGAAGTTGAGCGTTCTGCCTATCTGTTTGCCGCGTCTGACCGTTCCGCTGATGAGAAACGGGTAGACTAAGAGCGAAGCTGCGTTTTTCATGTGACCTGATAAAATCAGTTCGCGTATCGCACTCGAGCTGACGCGCGTCCCGTTTTTCAGGAACGGCTGGACGACATTGATCTTGACACCGGCGGAACGTCCCCACCAGAATGCTATCTCAGCGTTTCCTTTCTGATTTTTGCCGAAGAAAAAGTTGAATCCGATAGTGATCTGCTTCAAGTTGAGATTCGTCTTCAAAGTGTCTAAAAATTTCAGCGCATCCATCGAATAGTATTCAGCAAACGGAAGCTCGATCACGAAATCGACTCCCAAGGTTTCGAAAAACGCATATTTTTCAAACGGCAGAGTCAGTGATTTCGGTGCAAAGTCAGGATAAAGGAACTTTCTCGGGTGAATATCGAAGGTCAGAATAGCCGATCTGCACGAATTTTCGGATTGACACTGCCTGATTATTTCGGCGTGACCGAGATGAACTCCGTCGAAGTTTCCTATTGCAAGAGAAATTCCTGCCTCTTTCGGAACTGATTCCAAAGATCTGAAGACTTTCATCGAAACCTCGCGTGCAGCAGCAGATTGTTATTTGTTGATCTCGATTCTTCCCGAACCGAACGGATTTTCGTAGTCGAGAAGATAGTTTTTGTAGGCTTTGAGAGGGCTGTTTTTTGTCGAAATGTGCGGAAATTTGTCTTTGCCCTTTTTGAATGATTTGAAGTAGTCGGCCAGAATGATGTAGTCCTCGCCGACGAAGTCCAGGATCGGAACGATCCCTTTGAACATCGCCATTCCGTCGCCTAAATTCTTGAGTATGTAGTTTGCTCCGGCCAGGCGGTAATGTCTTTCAAGATCCAGCGGTTCGTATTCGGCAGTTTCGCGGTTGTAGACCTGAACGTTTCCGACTTTGTATTTTCCGGTCGGTGCACTGAGCCAGATCCCGTTACCGTCCATCTGAACAGTGGATTCGACTGTGGAATCTATTTCGTATTTCATTCCTGCGACATGAAGAAATCCGCCTGATTCAGCTGGAACATGTTTGGTTTCATCGTATATTCCGGCAAACATTGCCCCTTTTTCAAGAGCGTCTAAGATCTGCTGACCGGTCGCTTCGACGACACAGAGCTGGTTGCCGAACGGGAATACAGTTTTTGCCGAAAAATATGAAACATCACCCTGATTTATGCCGTTTCTGATCCCTCCGCCGTTTGAAAATGCGATGTCGCAGTCAAGTTTCAGCTTTTCGTTGAAGAAGTAGTAGAAGGAATCTGCCGTTAAGTCTCCCAAATTGGTTTCCTGACATCTGACTATTCTCTGTGCCGGATTTTTCGGGTCCATGACGAACATTTTTGTGTCGAAAACTGCGATTTTTTCGCCTAATTTTTCATCTATCGTCTTGATCCAGCCCTGTTCGGTTTCGGTAACGAACTCGTTCTGTCTGCCGTATTCGTGCAGCACTTCGGTCGAAATCCTTCCGTCTTGAGCGATAGTCATTACTCCGACGCCCTTGAAATAAGCGCCTGTCTGAGTCAGAAGGACATCTTTCCCGTTCAAATCCTGAACATACTCGTGCTCGATGAGTGTGTGGGAGTGCCCGTCGATGAATGCGTCAAACCCGTGAGTATGCTGAATGACCTCTCTGCTCGTGTATGGAACCGACGATATGTCAACGCCAAGATGTCCGAGCGCGATGACGTAATCAGCCTGAGGTTTCACTTCGTCAATGGTTTTCTGGACTGAAGCGTAGAGGTCACTTCCGTCTTCGGCCGAATAGAAATTGTAAATCAGATTTCCGTCTTTATCCATGAAGAAAGTTGGAGTCGATTTCGTGATGCTTTCGGGTGTCGATATTCCGACGAAAGCGATTTTTACCCCGCCTTTTTCAACAATTTTGTAAGCTGGAAGAACGAGTTTTGCGTCATCTGTTTTGTAAAAATTGCATGAAAGGTAAGTGAATTCCGCTTTGTTTACCAGCTCAAGGATCCTAGCGATGCCGTAATCGAACTCATGGTTGCCGATAGTTGCAATGTCGTATCCTGTTTCGTTCATCATCTGGATTATTGTCGCACCTTTGTCCATGTCGCCGTAAGCCGTGCCCTGAATGTGGTCGCCTGCATCAACGAGGATCACTTCCTTTCCCTGAGATGCGATGTCTTCTTTTAAAGCCGAAATGGCAGAGTATGAGAGGGCTTTTGCCTTCTTTTCATCGCTTGTGTCGCGGTTTTTGATGTAGGTGTGGATATCGTTCGTGTAAATTACGACAACATCCTTTTCAGGGATCTTTTTCTTTTCTTCTCCTTTCCAAAGTAGCGCAGATACTGCAACTGCGACGATGATGAAAAAGAGAATGAGAATTTTTTTATTTTTCTGGAACATAGAGCCTGAACTCCTTTTGTTGAAACTTATTCTTCGACTTTAGCTTTGAGAGTGTGCCAGATCATGTAAGCGCAGAGAACGAGGAACATAACGATCGCGAGCCACTGTGCGCCGTTGGACTCAGCCCATTCGGCCATGAAGAAGTCAAGTCCGACGAATTTGAGTATAGCTGCAAGGACACCCATCAGGGCACCGCCTGCGATGAATCCGGAAGCGATGAGGGTTCCCTGTTCCTGGCGTGCGTTGTTGAGTTTTTCGTCTTTCGAGCGGGTGATTACGAATTCGTTGATGAGTCCGCCGATAAGTATCGGAACGTTGAGGTCAAGCGGAATGAACATACCGAGCGCGAAAGCAAGCGCCGGAACACCGATCGAGGTGAGGATAAGAGCGAGAGCAGCACCAGCGCCGTAAAGCATCCACGGAGCCGGATCACCCGACATGAGAGGCTCGATTACGGCTGCCATTGCGTTTGCCTGAGGAGCGACGAGAGCGTTGTCGCCGGTGAATCCGTAAGTTTTGTTGAGGACCATGATTACGCCGCCGACTGTTGCCGCCGAAACGAGAACGCCGAGGAACTTCCATGTTTCCTGTTTGTAAGGCGATGTGCCGAGCCAGTAACCGATCTTGAGGTCGGTGATGAAGCCGCCGGCAGTCGAAAGAGCCGTGCAGACAACGCCGCCGATTACAAGTGCAGCGACCATTCCGGCTGTTCCTTTAAGACCGACTGCAACCATTATGAAGGAAGCGATGATAAGAGTCATGAGCGTCATGCCCGAAACCGGGTTCGAGCCGACGATAGCGATAGCGTTAGCTGCGACAGTAGTGAAGAGGAACGCGATGACCATAACTATCGCAAGTCCGACGATTGCGTGGGTAAGATTGTGGACGACGCCGAACTGGAAGAATACGAAAACGAGGATCGTGAGTGCGAGGATACCGAAAACGATGATCTTCATCGAAATATCCTTCTGCGTGCGGAGCATTTCAGCATTTTTGCCTTTGCCTTTGCCGCCGAGTTCTCTGACTGCGAGGCCGAAAGCCTGAAGGATTATCCCTTTCGAACGCCAGATACCGATCATTCCGGCCATTGCGATGCCGCCGATGCCGACCGGTCTGACATAGTTCGCAAAGATCTGCTCAGGAGACATCTGTGCGATCGTGAGAGTGATGTTAGCGCCTACAGGCTGAGTCATGCCGGAAGCGAAGTGGGCGATTATCGGGATTATTACGAACCAGCCGATGAAGGAGCCTGCGCAGATGATTGCGGCGTATTTGAGGCCGACGATATAACCGAGACCCATTACAGCCGCGCCGGTATTCGTTTTGAAGACAAGTTTGTAGTCTTTAGCCAAAGTTTCGCCGAAGCCTAAGATCCTGGTCGAAACTGTTTCTGCCCATGCGCCGAAATTTGCGATTATGAAGTCGTAAAGACCGCCGACAAGACCTGCGATCAGAAGAACTTTCGCCTGGTTGCCGCCTTTTTCGCCGCTGACAAGGACCTGAGTCGTAGCCGTAGCTTCAGGGAACGGGTATTTTCCGTGCATATCTGCAACAAAGTATTTGCGGAACGGGATCAGGAAAAGGATTCCGAGAAATCCGCCGAGAAGCGAAGAGAAGAAGATCTGGATGAAATCGACTTCGATGTCGGGATATTTCGCCTGAAGGATGTAAAGCGCCGGAAGTGTGAAGATCGCACCCGCGACGATAACGCCGGAGCATGCGCCGATCGACTGGATTATTACATTTTCGCCGAGAGCGTTCTTTCTCTTGAAAACTGTAGAAAGAGCTATTGCGATGATTGCGATCGGGATCGCAGCTTCGAAAACCTGTCCGATCTTAAGGCCCAGGTAAGCCGCTGCAGCCGAGAAAACGGCAGCCATTACAAGACCCCAGACAACCGACCACGGAGTGATTTCGGGATAAACTTTTTTCGGAGACATCAGCGGTTCGAAAACCTCGCCTTCCTTGAGTTCCCTGAACGCATTCTCCGGAATTCCTTTGATCTGTTCCTGATTTTCTGACATTTATTCCTCCAAAAAATTAAAAAAACCTTTGGAATTTAGGGAAAAAAAGCCCTTTAGTCAATATTTTGATCTTTGTTTTTCTTTCTTTTTGATCTTCTTGTTTCGAGGATTTTGAGAGAAGCCGCCTTTTTCTGCTTCAGTTCTTCCGATTCTTCAAGCTGCTTATACCACATTTCAAGCGTTTCCGCTGAGAGAGTTCCGTTTTCGACAGCCTCTTTCACCGCACACCCCGGTTCGGTTTTGTGGCGGCAGTCGGTAAAGCGGCACTGCTGCGAAAGTTCGCGGATGATTTCGAAACCTGAAGCGTCTTCCTCCTGCCAGTTCTGAATTTCTCTCATTCCCGGAGTGTCGATGACCATGCCGCCCGAAGCGAGAAGTATGAGTTCTCTTGCCGATGTAGTGTGGCGTCCTTTGCGGACGGCACTGCTTATTTCGCCTGTAACGCGGATCGCAGAGCCTGAAAGAGTGTTTATCAAAGTCGATTTGCCGACTCCCGACGAGCCGATGAAAACTGCCGAAATACCAGGCTGAACAAACGATTTCAAGAGTTTTTCCGTTGATTCATCGAATGATGAGATTGCAAAGACCTCTTTGTCGGGAACCGCTTTTTTTACCTCTTCAAGAAGTTCTGAACTTTCGTTGCAGACGTCTGATTTCGTTAGTAAAATCACTGACTTGATTTTTGAAGATGCTGCCACTGAAATATATCTCTGGAGGCGTTTCAGGTTGAAATTTTCATCCATCGACATAACGATGAAAACGATGTCGATATTTGAACTCAAAACCTGCTCGTCAATGACGTTTCCGCTGCACCTTCTCGATATGCAGTTTTTTCTCGGAAGGATCGAGCATATGTAGGATTTGTCACGCCGCAGCGAGATCATAACCCAGTCACCGACAGCCGGAAGATCCGATTTCAGAACTGAATTATACCTTATAGAGCCGCTTGTTTTTGCCGAAAAAAAGCCTTTTTCGCAGACAACGTCATAAAAATGGCGGTTGTGACCGATAACACGTGCCGGGATCAGACCGTTTCCCGATTCTTTCAGCGCCAGCTCCCTGAAATAGCTGTCAAAACCCCATTTAACGAGATCGGTCCTGAATTCTTCCAAGCGTACTCCTATTCGCAGACAAAAGCCGGGTTTATAAACTGATTGTTTTTCGTAATGAAAAGAAGGACTTTGCCTGGTATCACAGGGTTACCGGAGGCAGCTGAAAAAAGTTTTCTGTTAGCTTCGGCAGTTTCATCTTTTTTCACATTCAGCGATTTGACGTATGCGAAATTGAGCTGATAGCCGTTGTGTTCAGCAGTGAGCAGATATCCTTCTTTTTTCATCGGATCGATGCCTTTTACAAGAGCAGGGAAGGGAAGAGCTGCGGCCTGTTCCGGCGTGATGAAGACTCCGCGGGCGCTGTTCCAGCCGCTTTTTTTGGCGCATTTATAGAATTTTTTGAGTTCGGGAATGACCGTTTTCACTTTTATCGAAGCGATCTCGGTCTCTACTCCTTTTTCGAGCATCGCCATTTTTTCATCAAGGATCTTTTTTCTTTTTATGCTTTCGCTCAGGATCTTTTCGTATCCGTCGAGTTCGAGCTTTGTCTTATGCAGCTCGTCTAAAAGGTAAGCTATTGAAATATCATAGAATTTTATGCATTCGGAATCGAAGCTCAGGCAGTTTTCCTTCATTATCCGCGACGATTTTTCAAGAAAGACGAGCTTTTTGTATTTCAGGAGGGAGTCTGACGCTAATTTCTGCGCGACTTCAAGCTCCTGATCGTTGACTTTCATGGCAAAAATCACTTCTGCCTTCTCTTTTTCCATACGTTCACGGATTATCTTGTTTTTCAGAGTGTCCCCGAAGAGCAGAACCTGAGGAAGAATGAGTAAGGCTAAGAAAATACTAAAGAATTTCTTCATAGACAAAAACGAGGTCACCCATATATTTTATGTTGTGAAGGTCCCCGGAATAGGGTGGAGTCCACGATGAGAAATCGCCTTTCTGTATTTTTTTGCTGTTGGAATGGCGGTTGATCCTGTGGAAGAAAACTTTCCATTTGTCACCGTCTTTGGGCGGTTCTTTTACGATCGATTTCCACGGGATCGCGATTTCAGCAGTCCAGTTGAGGTCTTTGTCGGCAGCTTCGTTGAGAGTGCCGTTAAGAGAAACGCCGTAAACTATGCCGGAATCCCACGAATCATCTCTGTTTTTGCGTTTGCCGCCGCTGAATTTCGAGTCGAATTTGACTCCTGCCGCTGAAACCTGAATTTCGTAGTAAGGAGTAGCTGTGCCCGTCGGATCGATGAATATTTCAACTACATCATCGTGATCGTAGATCGGATCATCGTTGTTTTTGAGCTCGGCATATATGTCCTCATCGTTTGCGATGAAGCCGATGTAAAGGTATTTGTGATCCATGACAGACATGACCGTAGTTTTTACAGGGCTGATCTCCGATCCGTCGGAAAGCCAGAATTTGTCATCTTTTGACGAGTTGAGCCAGTAGCTTTCATCGAGTTTGCCGTCGATTTTTGTCTGCGAGCGCGAATTTCCTGCGATGACGTAAACTTCCATCTGCTTTTTCAGGATGTTCGGTTTCGTGATTTTTATGCTGCCGATCTTTATCCTGTTTTTGCCGTCGTTGAATTTCTCTTCCGGCACTAAGCGTTCTTTATCCTTGAAGAATCCGCCGCGGATGAACATCGTGTCGGTATCGAAAGTAAGCGGGAGTTTGTCTATGGTCGTGACATCTTTGATGATTTTGCCGAGAGCGAGTTCTTTGACTTTGCCGTCCAGGAATTCGTGATCGGCAGTGAAGCGGTCTTCGCCGTCTTCGCTTTCAAAGTGGAAGAAAAGCTGGTATCCTTCCGGGATCTGCTCTTTGAAGCGCCAGAAAGAAACAAGTTTGAAAGGCTCTCCGTGCCTCGGTTTGCGCGGTTCGGTGTAGTAGCCGAGCATTTCGATTTTTCCGTCATTCAGCTTTATTCCGGTTTTTACGGCTGTTTTTGACATTTCTTCTTCAGAAACGATCCCTTCGTGTGTTTTAGAACAAGCCGCAAAAGCTAAAAAAACGACCAGAACGGCAAGCAGTTTTTTCATTTTTTCCTCCAAAATTACAAAAATGCCCGCGATTTTAGCACGTTTTTTTCAAAATGGTAGAAAAGATCGTTCTATCCGAATAAATTTGATGTTTTTTTAAAAGCTGGTGTTTATGAGTTTAACCATTTTTGCGGCGGCGTTGCTTTCGTCGGAGACCATGAGGTAGTTGTTCCCCGAATTCTGCCAGTAGATCATCTCTTTCCCGCCGTTGCTGCGGTGGCGCGCCTTGCAGATGTCGTCTTTTTTAATGAGGCAGTCGCTTCCCGAAAAAAGCTTCTCAAGCTGCTCGTTGCGTTTTGAGAGAAAGAGGGTCCCGCGGATGTTGTCTTCGTTTGAATCGAACGTTATTTTTGCTGTCGGAGTGGCGGCGATCGAAGTGAATCTGCCGCTTATTTTCGGTCTTTTTGTAAATTCCGAGAATGTCACCGTTTTGAATTTTTCTTTCAGTTCGTTCTGGGCCGCCTGACTGTTTCCGAATTCGTCGGGCAGTGCCTGAGTGTGAGCTGTCATTATCTCGTCAATGATGATGCTGTTATCTTTTTCCACACCGGAAATCGAGAAAACGAATGCAAAAACAAGGCATGTGAAGGAGAAGAAAGAGAAGGCGAGAGTTGCAGCGCGGTTTTGAAAAAGATTTTTTATTGATTTGATAAGTGTCAGCTTTTGTTGCGATTTCTGGTCTATCAGCCTCAGAAGGCCCTCTTTTTCGATGATAGAAAGTTTTTCGTTTTCGGCAAATGCCGAAGTGATCTTCTTCGTTTCGATGATCGCCTCGTATTTTCTGCGGCATTCGTGACATTCTTTCAAATGTGCCGCGACCTCTGCGCTTTCGAGGTAATCGAGTTCTCTGTCGGCGAACTGTTCGATAAAAAGTTCGTTGAAATCACACTTTTCCTTAAGCATCTTTCCTTTCCTTTTTCGTAATGATATTCAATTCTTCCGCCTCTTTGCCAAGCACTTTTTTGAGGAAGTTCCTGCCTCGGTGAAGTCTGCTCATGACGGTTCCGACCGGGATCGCAAGAGTCTGCGCCGTTTCCTCGTAGGAAAGCCCGTCAATGTGGATCATGACTATGACTTCGCGGTATTCGGCAGGCATGGTCTCGAAAACTTCGCGGATCCTCTCTTTAAGTATCGGATCACTCAGATCTTCAGGTGATATGCGGGTGTCCGGGAAGTCGATTATTCCCGGATCATCATCGTCTTTCACAAGGTCTGAATATGATATCTCGCCGATCACCGCATCGTGTTTGATCTTGTTGATGTAATTGTTCTTCAGGATCCTGAATATCCACGATCTGAAATGTTCCTCTTCTTTATAAAGATGCTTTTTCGAAAGGACAGTAACGATCGTGTCCTGCATGAGGTCGAGCGCCTTTTCCCGGTTTCCCGTGATGAAAAGCGCATAGTTGAAAATTTTGTCGAGGTTGGCTTTCAGTAATTCTTCCATAATCAGTCCCGAAATGAACAACGCGAAATAAACAATAGAAAAATGAAAAATATTCCGAAAAAAATTATTGCCAGAGGAAAACTTCGGTCGAAAGGATAAGGTTGAAGTAGAAATGATTCCTTTCGACAAAGTATCTTCCGGCTGCCGGAGCAAGGTAGATGTTGACAGATTCATGCGGGGAAACGTATGCGCCGAGCCTGAGTTCCAAAGCGATCCTGGGATCGGAAGTTTCGGTCGGATCGGCTGTCACGATAGTCATGATCTCGCCTTTGAATCCGGAAAGTTTTACTCCGGCCGATATCGTCGCACCCGCTTCACCGCCCAGAAATATTCTGTTGAACTTACGGCTCGTGAGGAAAATTCCGTCTAATTTCAAAAGTCCTGCGACATGTTCGCTGTCGATCCACTGCCAGGCTATTCCGAATTTGAGCCCCGGATTCTGAAAACGGTTGACCATAAGGCCGAAATCGAGGTTCAGATATTTTATCAGCGGCGCATTGTAGAGAAAATTCGATTCCTCAAGCGATACCATGAGCGAAAGGGATGGCACTTTGTTATCTGAGATCCTGTCGTTGAGAACTGCGTGAAGGTTCGCGGAAAAAAGGGCGATGAATATCAAAACGAAAATCTTTTTACTCATGGCTTTTCTTTATCTCTCTTAAAACCGATTCGATCACGCGGTCGAAATCCCTCGAACTTTCCATCGTCGTGAAGCAGTCGAGCGTCAGGATCCCGTCTTTTTTCTCGATCGTCGAAATAAGCCCCAGATTTTCGTAGCTTTCGATCGTAAAATGAAAGTAGAAATTGTCTTTCGGAGTTATTTTTATCACTCTATGCCACGCCATTTTCAACTCTTTTTTCAAGATAGCTTTTCAGCATCGGCACATCTGAGAGAGAAGTGTTCCAAGTCATGTCGTAATCCATAGCGCTGTAACGGTGCGCGAAATAGTCCCGCGTTCTTGCGATGTCGATTTTATGAATAATCTGCTGATCCCGGTTATTTGTTTCCATAGATTTCGATTCCCTCGGTTTCAGCAGTGTTTATCAAATATTCATCATCGGAAGTGTCGGTAATGACATCGACATGAACTCCGAGAAGTTCTTCGAGTTCAGCTACGAAAGCGGAATACTGCAGCAAAGTTTGAATAGCCCCCTTGCTTATCAGAAAATCGTAGTCGCTTTGAGGTTTGTTGTCGCCGCGTGCTCTTGAACCGAAAAGCTTGATACGCGTCACACCGTATTTTTCAGCAATCGGAAGAATGTTGCTTGTCAGAGTATTTATTTCGGAAGCGACCATGTTTGACCTTCAAACGAATCAACAAAACCGCAATATTATAGGAAAATCTGCTGAAAATGCAAAGAAAATCGGAAAAAGTCAGGGATTGCCGTCCGGCATTATCCCTCAACTCTCCTCAAAATGGAGTAGGGGATAAAGTCACCTTCGAGCAGGACGAATTTCGAGTGGTTTGCCGCTTTCGCCTGCGTTCCGTCGGTGAAAGTGAGTATTTCCGGCAGTTTGTAAGTTCTTGTGTGGCCGCTTGGTTCTAAGATTTCGACTGTTTCACCACCTTCCATGTGGTTTCTGACTTCGGCTACGCAGCAGTTGTTTTCTTTTTCTTCGGTGATATTTGCCACGAATTCGGCTTCGGAATTCGAGCCGTCGCCGCCAATCTGGTAGTCGTCCGGAGTTACGCCGCCTTTCATGAAACCTGTGGAATATCCTCTGTTTTTGACGCGGTTGAGAAGGGTTTCGATTTCTTCACGCGGGATGTTTTCACCGTCAAGGAGCCTTCTGTAAAGCGAAACGACAGAAGCGACATAGTGGATCGATTTCATTCTGCCTTCGATTTTGAAGGAATCTACGCCGAGTTCCTTGAGCGGAGAGATGTAGTCGAAAAGGGCGAGTTCCTTCGGGTTGAAGATGTATGTCCCGCGTCCGTCCTCGCCGACCGGCATATATTCGCCTTCGCGTTTTTCTTCGACTACGGCGTATTTCCAGCGGCATGGATGAGTGCATTCGCCGCGGTTCGCCTTTCTTCCGGTGAGCCAGTCGCTTATCGCGCATCTGCCCGACATGCTGAAACAGACCGCGCCGTGGACAAAAACCTCGATTTCTGCTTCTTTGTATTTGTTATCAGCGATTTCCTTGATTTTTTCAAACGAAAGCTCACGAGCAAGATTTACCCTTTTCGCACCGTAATCGTAATATGCGTTCACTGTTTCCCAGGAAACGGTGTTTGCCTGCGTCGAAATGTGGAGAGGCACTTTGAGACCCGCTTTTTTGAGTGCCGTGATGACGCCGAAATCGCTCACGATGAACGCATCGGCCTTGCATTCCGCAAGCTGACCTGCTGTTTCGACAAGGTCTTTGTATTCGCCGGAATATGGATAGATATTCAGAGTGATGTAGCCTTTTTTGCCGTTTTTATGAAGCCTTTCAAGTGCTTTTGCGGCATCGTCGAGAGTGAAATTCCCTGCAAAAGAGCGGAGAGAAAACCTGTCAACACCGAAATATATCGCATCAGCACCGTAAATATCGGCCCAGACTAATTTTTCGGGATTTCCTGCGGGAGCGAGAAGTTCAGCCATTATACACCTCTAAAAAAACCGTTGAATTAACTTGGTAAAAGCGCTTTGTGTCAAGTTTTCTACCTGTCAAAAATATTTGTCGAAGCGATATGCTCCCTGATTTCGTCAATGTGGGAGATCCTGACAATTTCGGTTTTGCCGGGATATTTTTTCTCTTTGTTGCTGCGCTCTACCGGAGCGAAGATCTTGCTCAGACCGAGTCTTGCACCTTCTTTCAGCATGATTTCAAGGCCAGGAACTTCGCGCACTTCGCCGCCCAATCCGATCTCTCCCACAAATGCCCAGTCAACGGGCAGCGAAAGGTTTAGAACCGACGAGAAAAGCGAGGCCGCAAGAGGCAGGTCTACGCACGGAGTCTTGATTTTAAGGCCACCGACAACGTTTACGAAAATATCGAAATTAGAGAAGTATATGTCGCATCTTTTTTCGAGGATCGCGCAGATCATGGCGAGTCTTCCGCTGTCGATTCCTGTAACTACTCGGCGCGGCTGCGGCAGATTCGAGTTCGTGACGAGCGACTGGACTTCGATCAGAAACGGGCGGGTCCCTTCGAGGACAAGCGCTCTCGCCGAGCCTGAGATCGAGCCGATGTTGTCGGACAGGAAAAACTGGCTCGGGTTTTCGACTTCGGTGAGTCCGTTCGATGTCATCGTGAAGATTCCGATCTCGTCTGTCGCGCCGAAACGGTTTTTCGAGCAGCGCAGGACCCTGTATCCGAGCGAGGGATCGCCTTCGAAAATAAGCACCGAATCGACCATGTGCTCAAGGAGCATAGGACCTGCGATCTCGCCGTTTTTGGTGACATGTCCTACTACGAAAACCGTGATCCCTTTTCTTTTCGCCGTTTCGAGAAGTCTGACGGCGCACTCTTTGATCTGGCTCACAGAACCTGGGATCCCCAGGACTGACGGGGAATAGACCGACTGAATCGAGTCGCAGAAAAGGACGTCGAAATCCTCTTCCTCAAGTTTCGCACGGAGTTTGTCAAGGTTACTTTCGTTGGAAAGAAAAAGGCTCCCGCACCCTTTTTTGCCGGCGAGCCTTTCAAAGCGGATCTTGACCTGAGAAACACTTTCTTCCGCCGAAAGATAGAGCACTTTGCACTGCTTCGAAAGTTCAAGCGCCGTCTGGAGCATGAGAGTCGATTTTCCAACTCCCGGGTGACCGCTGATGAGGTTGTAACTTCCTTTTACAACGCCGCCGCCCAGGATCCTGTCGAGCTCCTTGTATCCGGTTTTGACTCTTTCGTTGTCAACGCTTTTGACCTCGGAAATGTGGGTATAGACCGCGTCGGGAGAAGTCGCGAAAAGCCTGTGGTTCTCTTCAGGAGCGACAGTTTCATCCTTTTCTTCGAGAGTGTTCCACTCTCCGCATTCGGGGCATCTTCCCATCCATTTCGGAGTCGTGTATGAGCAGTTCGTGCAGACGAAAGAAGTTCTTTTCTTTACCATTTTGACCTCGTTTTTTAGTCTCAAAAAACGGCGGAGTATAACAGAAAAAGAGTTCAAAACAAGGTCAGGACAAAAACTTGTCAGTGCCCTCGGAAATGTCTAAAATAGCGAAGTTTTTTGATATTCAGTTGAAACGGAGATTCAGTCATGAATATTTTTGAAGCCTTAAAAAAGTGTTTTTTAAACTATGCAAATTTCCATGGCCGTGCGGAGCGGAGCGAGTACTGGTATTTTTGTTTGTTCAACCTTGTTGTAATGATCATTCTTATGAAGGTATCCGCAGCGCTTGGCAGCAAAATTCTTCTTAATTTATGGCTGCTTGCAATGATGTGCCCCGGATTGGCAGTATCCTGGCGCAGACTTCACGATATCGGAAAATCGGGTAAATACTGGTTGATCAATCTTATCCCTGGAATAGGTGGCATTATTTTTGCAGTGTGGATGCTTCAGAGCGGTGAAGTCGGACCGAATCAGTACGGACCGGATCCTACATCTCCGGAAAGTTTCAATCAGTAAAATTTGATTTTTCCAGTTCAAGAAGCGCATTCTTGTTTTTGATCCCGCCGCCATATCCTGTTAGTTTTCCGTTTGCGCCGATGATCCTGTGACACGGGATCATGATGCAGAGCGGGTTCCAGGCGAGAGCTCCGCCGACTGCCTGAGCCGACATTTTTGCTATGTGGCGGCGGCTCGCGATCCTTTGCGCTATTTCGCCGTAAGTCGTTGTTTTTCCAAAAGGAATTTTTGATGTCTCTTCCAAAACTTCTTTCCTGAAAGCGGATGTAAATTCGATTTTATATTTTGGCATCCAGTCAGGCTGGCGGCCGCTGAAATAGATGTCGAGCCAGCGGCATGTTTCTGTGAAAACCGGCAGATCTTCTGTCAAATCAAATTAGCTTTTGCATTGTTCGAACCTGAGTCCAGTGAGAAATTTTCCGTCCGATTCAATAACGATATCGTCGAAACCGTCCGGCGTAATATATTTTGATTTGAATATCATCCGCTGACTTGCTAAGGTTTTATTGTAAGAAAATGGTGAGGTCTTTACAGCAGTTCTTTCAACTGTTGAAGCTTCTCGACGAAAACTTTCTCGAACATTTTGTAAGGCGCGATATCGGTCATGTCGACGCCTGCGTCCTTGAGGATTTCGATAGGCGGTTTCGATGTTCCAGCCTTGAGGAATCCATTGATATACTGTTCAGCCGGGATTTTGCCGCTTCTTACGCCTTCTGCAAGCGAAAGTGCGCCGATAAAGCCGACGACATACTTGTAAACGTAGTAGTTGTAGTAGAAATGAGGAACGAAAGCCCACTCGTTCTTGTAGAGCTCATCGATCTTCATGAGACCGTATTCTTCGCCGTAGTATCTGCTCAGAGTCTGACCGTAGATGCCGTTGAGGAATTCGGGAGTGAGAACTTCGCCCGCTTCGACTTTTTTGTAGATCGCATCTTCAAATTCTGCGAACTGCATCTGTCTGAAAACGGTAGCGCGTGCCATTTCGATGAAGTGGTTAAGGAGGAATTTCTTCTCTTCCTTGTCCTGAGTCGTGTCGATAAGGCGGTTGATGAGCATGATTTCATTGAACGTGCTTGCAACTTCGGCAACGAAGATCGTGTACTGCGATTTTTCGTAAGGCTGGAACTTGTTGGAGTAGTATGAATGGATCGCGTGACCCATCTCGTGAGCTAAAGTTGAAGCCGAATTGTAGTCGTCAATGTGGTTCAAGAGAACATAAGGGTGCGTGTCGTAAGCCATGCCTTCCATGTATGCGCCGCTCACTTTGCCTTCGTTCGGATAGATATCGACCCAGCCGTTCGCCGGATCCATAGCCTCAGCGATTGCTTTTCTGTATTCGTCGGTCATGCAGGACATCGCCTCGTTTACGAGTTTTACGGAATCTTCGTAGGTGTAGACTCTGCTGTTGCCGCCTTTTACCATCGTCGCGTAAATATCGTGGTAGCCCTGATCAGGAATATTGAGAACTTCCTTTTTGAGGGCCAGATATTCGTGAAGTGCCGGCAGGATGGCGCGGACATTGTCACGCAGAGTGTAGAAGAAATTCGACGGAAGCTCGTTTTCCTTCATCTCCTTGTCGAGAGCGTCTGAATATTTTCTGATTTTCGCGACTGTCGCATAGTATTTTGTCTGATAGTGGAGCATCTTAGCAAGCGAGTTTTTGTAACTGTCGTAGGTCTTCCAGAAAACGTCGAAGATTTTCTTTCTCGTTTCGCGGTTGTCGCTCTGGCGGAATCTTGCGTAAGTCTGGATATTTGCTTCCATTTTTTCGCCTTCAAGCTCGATTTCGGGGAACTTCATGTCAGCTGAAGCAAAAGTGGAGTAAGTTTCGTATTCGCCGAGAGCGAGTCCGCCGAACTCAGCCATGATCTTCTCTTCAGGTTCGGAGAGAGTATGCGGCTTGTTCAGAAGGATCGCATCGAAATATCTTGAAAAATCACTGAAATCGGGGTCGTTTTTGAAGCCGAGCAGCTTTTCTTCGCTGTAGGAGAGAAGTTCAGGCTCCATGAAAGAGCTTGCGGCCGCCATTTTTGTCATAGCCGCAGCCGCCATACCCGAAAGTTCCTGCCATTTGCCGACGCTCATGTCAACATCGCGGTTCCTGTCTGCATAGCACTGAAGTTTTGCGCCTCTTCTCATTGCGTCGCTTGAAATTCTGAGAGCTTTGAGAAGAGTTTCCTTTTCACCGAGTTTTCCGGCGAATTTCACGATTTCGGCAGTGTCTTTTTCGATGCACTGGAATTCGTTTGCGACTTCTTCTTCATTTTTGTAAAGATGGCTCGTCTGCCAGCAGTTTTTCGGGTCGACTTCATTTCTTTTTTTCATTTTTTGTCCTCCAAATCAAGTGTCCATAAACAAATTGCGGGGCATTATATTTTTTCTTGAGAAAAGCACAAACAAAACTAAAATCGCGCGATTTTGTTTTTTATGGAGGGAATTATGGAAAACTGGACGATAGACAAAGTCAGAAGGACTTTTTTGGATTTTTTCAAGGCTAAAGGTCACACCGAAGTTGCAAGTTCGCCGCTTCTTCCGGCAGAAGACAATACTCTGCTTTTTGCGAATGCCGGAATGAACCAGTTCAAAAAGCTGTTCTTAGGGCTTGAAAAAAGAAGTTACACCCGCGCTTGCAGCGCCCAGAAGTGCGTCAGAGCGGGCGGAAAGCACAACGACCTTGAAAATGTCGGCTTCACGACAAGACACCATACTTTCTTTGAGATGCTCGGAAACTTTTCTTTCGGCGACTACTTCAAGGAAGATGCGATAAAATATGCGTGGGAACTTATCACGGAAGTTTTCAAACTCGACAAATCACGCCTTTACGTCACGGTTTTCAGAGAGGATGACGAGGCCGAGCAGCTCTGGCTCAAGAATACCGACGTTGATCCTAAGCACATTTTCCGTCTTGACGAGCACGACAACTTCTGGCAGATGGGCGATACCGGTCCGTGCGGCCCGTGCAGCGAGATCCACTATGATCTGGGTGAAGGTTTCCATGCCGAAAAACCCTTCTTTGACAACGGAATGCCCGACTTCGACTGCGGCAGATTCGTCGAGATATGGAACCTCGTCTTCATGCAGTTCAACCGCGATGAAAGCGGTAAACTGACTCCGCTCCCGAAACCGAACATCGATACCGGAATGGGACTTGAGAGAATAACTTCGATACTCAACGGCAAACTTTCAAACTACGATATCGACATTTTCCAGGATCTGATCCATTTCACCGAAAACCTGCTCGGAAAAACTGTTCCGGCTGAGCTTCGTTCAAGCCTCAACGTAATCGCAGACCACGCAAGAAGCACTTCATTTCTCATTGCAGACACGATTACTCCGTCGAACGAAGGTCGCGGATACGTTCTCCGCAGGATAATGCGCCGCGCCATCAGACACGGCCACAAACTCGGTTTCAACGAACTTTTCTTCTGGAAAGTCTGCGGCGAAGTCATCAGGATCATGGGAAACCACTATCCGGAACTTGTCGAAAAACAGGAACTTATCCTCAACATCGTCCGCGACGAGGAAGCGCGTTTCAGACAGACTCTGGACAAAGGTCTGGCACTTCTTGACGACGGCTTGGAAGAGATGCTCGCAAACGGAAGAAAGGAGTTCCCGGGCGAGCTTGTTTTCAAACTTTACGATACTTACGGATTTCCGTCAGACCTCACCGAAACGATCCTTGAAGAAAAGGGATTCTCCTTCAATCAGGCTGAATACGAGAAGGCTATGCAGGAGCAGAAGCAGCGCGGAAAAGCTTCATGGAGCGCTAAAATGGATTCCCAGAAGCTTTCTGCGGTTAAGGAACTGCTTGACGGCGGCATGAAAGAGCCCGTTTTCAAAGGCTACGACACGGAAGCGTGTGAAGGAAAAATCGTCGCGCTTTTTGACGATGAATTTACGAAAAAAGAGAACGTAAGCTATGGAAACTGCTACGCAATTTTTGATCCGATAGTTTTCTATGCTGAGTCTGGCGGCCAGCTTGCCGATAACGGCAAAGTCATGAAAAACGGCAAGATCGCGGCGAAAGTCGTTGATGTGATAAAAGTCCACGATGTAAAGGTCGCTAAACTCGAAGTTCTCGATGTTCTGAATACCGGAGACACGGTTCAGCAGGAGCTTGACCACGAAAGACGCTCTGCAACAAGGCGCAACCACTCGGCGACGCACCTTCTGCACCGCGCCCTGAAGATGGTTTTGGGAACTCACGTCAACCAGGCAGGTTCGCTTGTCGGTCCCGACAGGCTCCGTTTCGACTTCAACCACTTCCAGGCTGTGACGAAAGAGGAACTCAAGCGCGTTGAAACTGAAGTAAACCGCATGATCGAGGCGAACTCTCCGCAGAATACGGTCGTAAAAGGGATCGAAGAAGCCAAAAAAGAGGGGGCGATGGCACTTTTCGGCGAAAAATACGGTGAAAACGTCCGCGTCGTAACGATGGGAGACAGCAAGGAGCTTTGCGGCGGAACGCACGTCAGTGCGACGGGCGACATCGGTCTTTTCAAAATCGTGAAAGAAGAGGGGATCGCAGCCGGAGTCCGCAGGATCGAGGCTGTAACAGGGCTCGGCGCACTCGCTCTTTTCCAGGAATATGACGAAACGATCTCCGCTATTTCCGAAATGACGGGAAGCGAAAGATCGCTCGTTCTCAAAGGTGTTGAAAAGCAGATCGAAACGGCGAAACAGCTCTCGCGCGACCTCAGGGAAGCAGGCAGAAAACTTGCGGCGATGCAGACAGCTTCGCTTGCTCCGATCTGCGAAAAGGACGGGACGAAGATTTTTGCGATAAATTCGGGCAAAAACCGTGCGGAATCGCTTGAACTCGTAGATTCGCTCAAGGCTAAGTTCGACAACGCCGTTATCGCGGTCGTAGGCGACGATGCAGGAAAAGCACTTGTAATAATTTCTGCGACTGGCGAGGCAAAAACCAAATTCCACGCAGGAAATATCCTCAAAAACATCCTTGCCGAATTCGGAGGCCGCGGCGGCGGAAAACCCGATATGGCTCAGGGAGGAGCTCCGAAAGTCGATTTCAACAAGTTCTCTGAATTATTGAAGAATATCTAAAATAAGATCCTTTAAAACAGCGCTATAATCTTATTTATAATTTCAAGATTGAATTTGTGGATTATCGGAAGCGCGCCGCTTATTCCCAGGATCAGCGAGATCAAAATTGAGACGGTCAGAAGAATCAGGAGCTTTTTTTTCATAATTTTTCTCTGACGTACCTGACTGCATTGGAGAAAAGTTTGAGTCCGAGAGCTTCGGGCATTTTATCCATTCTCGTCCATTCGGGATGCTGTGTACCGTTGATGAAAACTTCGGGGTGCGGCATCATGCCGAGAACGTTGCCTTTTTTGTTGGTGATACCTGCGATCGCAAGTTCCGATCCGTTCGGATTTTCGGGATAGTGCTGCGTGATCTCGCCGTTTTTGTCAACATACTGGAACGCGATCATGTTGCTGTCTTTTATCATTCTGAGGTCATGCTGCTGCGCGATGAATTTGCCTTCACCGTGGCGTATCGCGACATCAAAAATATCGATCCCCTGAAGGAACGGCGACGGGTTGTTCGGGTTTGCCTTGATGCGGACCCATCTGTCCTCGTATTTAGCAGAGTCATTGTGGGTGAGGGTCGCGACCTGTTTTTTGAAAACTTCCTTTTCGTCGCCAGGGAGAACGCCCATTTTGACGAGTGTCTGGAAACCGTTGCATATTCCGATGACGAGTTTGCCGTCGAGTATGAATTTTTTGAGCTTTTCGCCCATCTCTTTTTTGACTTTGAGCCCTAAAACTCGGCCAGAAGCGATGTGGTCACCGAATGAAAAGCCGCCGGGAAAAACCATGATCTGAAAATCTTCGGGGTTGACTTCGCCGTTTACGACGCGGTTGACGTGGACTCTCTCAATCCTGTCGGCACCTGCCGCTTCAAAAGCCCAGCCAGTCTCGACATCGCAGTTGATCCCGTAACCAGTAAGTATCAGAACGCTCACTTTTTCCATAATTCCCTCCATTAAAAAACCGCGCGAATATAGCACATTCAAAGCCGATTGCAAAACTTTATCGTCACGGCGTCACGTCGTTTCGGCGTAACGTTCTTGTCGTCACGGCGTTACGTCGTTTCGTCGTTACGGTGTCGCCGTTGTCGTCGTCACGAAATTCAAAAAACCATTGATTTTCCAAGTCAGGCGTTATATGCCTGACTTCGCGAGTAGAGTGTCTCAGGTTGTTTTTTTGTTTTGGGGGCAAAAATGTCAAATCTTGAAAGAGTCGCTTTTATGAACCACATGATCAAAACGAAGGGTTTTGTCACGAGAAAAGAGGTCGCGGAGAAGTTTGAAGTTCACATTGACACCGTTATGCGGGACATCGAGTATATGCGGAACTATCTTTCGGTACCGATAAAATACAAAAAAGGGAAGGGCGGTTATGTCTACGAAACGCCTTTTGATATGCTTTTCGATTCGTTTAACGACGCTGTTTTCTACTATATTTTCGTGAAGCGTTTCAGCGATTCGTTCAAGCTTAACGGAATCCATTATGTGCCTATAATTTCTAAAGAAATTCTTTCCAAAATCTCAAGTTACATTCCGGCTGAGTTTGATGAACTTCTTGATATGATAACTTACGATTCTTCCGATACAGACACTCTTGAACTTACCGATTTCAGAAATATTCTCGACTCTTTTATCATGAAAAGGTGCCTTGAAATCAGTTATATTGACGCGAAAGGCGATGAAACGGAGAGAGTTGTCGAACCTCTGAGACTTATAAATTACTTCGGCAAGTGGTATCTGCTCGCTTTCTGTCATAAAAGAAATGAGTTCCGTGTTTTTCTTGTTTCCCGTTTTGTAAAGAGCAGGATTCTGGAGGAAAAATGCGGAAAAATATTCACCAAATCGGAAATTAACAGTTTTGTGGAAAGTTGTTTCGGAATGTTCAAGTCCTATAGTTCGGAAATGGCGACGATCAGAGTTTATGAACCGGCTTACTATCATGTCGTAAAGCAGAAATGGCACAAAGACCAGATAACAAAAGACATTGTTGTTGACGGAAAAAAGTGCCTTGAAATCACTTTGCCGGTGGGTGAGCACCACAGCGAAATAATAGCCCGCGTCATGGCACATTCTCCTGACTGCGAGATAATCGGACCGAAAGGACTTCGCGACGAGTGGATTTCCACGATCAGAAAACTCAACGAAAGATTCTGTAAATAATTTCATAAAATTTTTATCTCCGGCGCTATGTGCCTGAGTGCACGGCTATAATCAGGCATGTTTTTATTGTCTGTTTTTTTATTTAAGGAGGAATTTATGAAAAAACTATTTCTGTTTTTTGCCGTTTTTCTTTGTGCTGCGCTTCTTTTTGCCGATACCGGAGATGTGCAGGACATCAATGCCTGCGAATATGCGAGAAAAGCCCGCAAGGTAAGCGTCTGGAAAGAGTATCTCAAAGCGTATCCTAACGGAGCCTGCCAGTTCGAGGCACGGATAAAACTTGAAAAGGCCGCAAAGAAGAAAGAAAAGAAAAAGGCAAAACTAAAAAGTATTCAGAACGATGATCTTGAGTGGAGCGAAAAGGCAGAATTTAAGGCAGATTATGAAGAAGCTGTGGCCGCGTGTGACCAGATAAATACAAAGGGTGACTCAGGATGGCATCTGCCGACAATAGACGAACTCCGGACTTTGATTGTGGATTGCCCTGAAACAGAATCCGGAGGCGCTTGTGTCGTAAAAAACGAAGACTGCACCGGCTGCAAAAAGGACAAAGAACACAGTGTCTTTTCAGACAAAGGTTTGTTCTGGTCATCAACGACTCACCAGCAACATAAAAACAATGCATGGGCGGTAAATTTTGACTATGGCAGCGTAACTTATATCGGCCGTGCCGGTGAACATAGTTTCCGCTGCGTTAAGAAAAAGAATTCTGCTAATGTTATTAATAATTTAGGCGAAGAAGACGATGAAATTGACAGCGACTACGAATTTGAAAACAATAAATCAAAAGAAGACCACATATCTATTGTTAATAATGAGCCTGTCCGCTATTACAGACCTTATAAGGGGTTCGGCATTACGCTGCTCGTTTTCGGAGGAATAGCCTTGACTGAAGTGATGCCGGTAATGGCTTATTGTGCAGATTATCAGCTCCATGAAGATGATGACCCAGATGAATATGAAAAATTTAAAGCTGCTGCTATTGCAACGGGGGTAATCGGCGGCGTATTCATAATCAGCGGAGCAATTATTACAGCGGTAAGACGCCCGGTTCCGAGGAAAAATGTCGAAATAAGCAACTTGTCTGTCGCCCCGACAAAAGGCGGAGCTTACGCATCATTCGGATTGAAATTCTAAATAAATTCGGATTTTTATTGATTATTTGAGCCGTATTGGGCTTAATTCCATGGTTTTATGCGGAATTAGGCATTCTATATGCTGTTTTCGGCAAAAAAATTTAATCTCAGGCACTATATGCCGGAGTTGGTGCGTAGAATTTAGAATTTTTGCTTGGTTTTGTGAGGTTGGATTGTATTACAACAGAGATCCTAAAGGTTGTGGTTGTTTAGCAGT
>Ga0265298_10000079_pt1 | contig 138997 bp, 125 predicted proteins | sample AusTroGonzalo_MG_3_FD_193486 | JGI IMG/M metagenome (GOLD analysis project Ga0265298, IMG submission 193486) | Bovine rumen microbial communities from tropical cattle in Woodstock, Queensland, Australia - Gonzalo_01 | ecosystem: Host-associated > Mammals > Digestive system > Stomach > Rumen ...
GTTCGATGCGGCAAGACGGGAATACACCTATTTCATACACAGGGAGAAAGACCCTTTCGTGGAAGCCTTTTCCTGGCAGTGCGGATATCCTGAACTGTCGTTCGAGGCAATGAACGAAGCGGCTGCACTGCTTCTCGGGACGCATGATTTTTCGTGCTTTGAGAAGGCCGGGGCAGACAACAAGACTTCGATTTGCACGGTGTTCGAGGCGTTCTGGAAGCCGTATGCGCCCACACACGCTTCCGTCATGCAAGGCCTGCAGCCACCGGAGCAGGGAAGCCTGTCTGCTCCGCTACCGCCACGCACGGAGCCCGCTCAAAAAACTTCTGCCGACTCCACCGCGAGGAGCAAAGGGCCGGGCGAAGACCCACAAGGGGCCATTCATCCCGGCATTGCTCCTCCGAATGCTTTCGCCGGAAATGATCAGGCGGAGGAGACCCTATACTGGTATTTCAGAATCGCTGCCGACAGGTTTTTAAGGAATATGGTGCGGGCCATTGTAGGAACGCTGATTGAAGTCGGGCGCGGCAAGCGCAGCGTCCCGGATTTCGCCAGGCTTATACTGCCCGCTCCGCCGGAGCAGGGAAGCCTGTCGGCTCCGCTACCGCTACGCACAGAGCCCGCTCAAAAAACTTCCGCCTACAGGATCCCTGACTCCGGTGATCAACTTCCGAATACCGGACCCTCGCTTCGCTCTCTGGCCGGCGAATCCGTCCCCGGCCACGCCCTCTTCCTATCGAAGGTCGAATACTGAACTAAAGGTGTTCCCGGTGTCCCATTCTTACGGAGACCAGAAGCAAAAACCCCCTCTTTTCGTTCCCGGTCCCCCCTATTGCAGGACACCGGAAACACTTGCGACTAAACTATCTCCGGACGAACGTCGCCGAAAGCCTGCCATCCTTGAATTCCTTGGATGTAAAGTCATATAAGCGGGTATCTGCAGAAAGCAGAATCCTTGATTGCCCGAAAGCCTTATAGAAAGCTACGGAAACATTTGTCAACAGGAAGGTTTCTCCGTGTCTGACAGAATCGTGGTTGGTTATGCTGATTTCTCCCGCATCATCAACTGTGTACCAAAACTGATAGACGCCCATGCTGGCACAGCACTTTCCATCAATTTGGAGGGGAGGACCGGGCTCTTCTTCTGAACTGTTCCGGTAGAACATGAAGAAAGGAAGATACAGATTTACCTGTGCCAGGGCATCTTTTTGGGTTGGAAGCATCACAGAGTTGGCATCGAATACTGAAACAGTCTCACCGGTATTATGATCTGTGATGGTTTGGATCCCGTGCCATCCGTTTCTTTTCAGAAGTATTACGATATCATTGCATATATCATCGCCGGATAGATCTATTATATCACCTGGATGATTATCATGGTAATTCCAAAAAGCCTCCTTCAGAGTATAATGGCCATAAATATCCTTGAGAGTGTTGAAACAGGCGCCGGACACGGCGAAATCACTTTCCGGCATCCCTGAACAGGATACCAACGTCAATGCAATCGACACTAAATAGACAATACGTTTCATTATCATTTAAAAAGAGTAACCTACACGAATATTAAAATGTGGCAGAATGTCGCCCATGCTGTGTAAACCAAGCCCGAAAGTGTATTCCCTGAACCAATGCTCTCCACCCCTGCGGATACCATAGGCGGGGATTACAGAACAATACACATCATCGAAATCGACAGTATATACTTTGATTTTCACGCTGATGAAATCGGAACTGTTATTCCTCGTATTGCGACCTCTCAGACTCCGGCGTCCCATGCTTGTATATAAGCGTGGCTCCACGGTTATGCCCGGGCGCGGATTAAAACTGTACTGGGCAGAATAGTTATATTGTGAGATGGTCGTTGAACCATCATTGATAGTAGTGGTATTTGCCTGTCTTTCGTAACCGGTCATGCAATATGGGAATCCTCCACTGAAAATCACGGTCCAGTACCTGCCAACAGGGCATTCATAACTGTATTCAAGTCCTATTATCGAGACAGAAATGCTGTGCCCGGATGTGGGATGATCGTACATCGCATCCGCGACTTCAGGGATAGACGGGTTTCCAAAATCGAAGAGTTCTTGTGCGGATGCCGCCAGGGTAATAATAATTGATGCGGCAAGGATCGCCAAAACTTTTTTCATATCTATTTTTCTTTTTTATTGAACATCTTGTTTAGGTCTTCCACGGTTGCAGGGCCGCGCAGATATACCACTGTTACATCCCACATCCCTTTGATCTCCTTTGCCTGATAGCAAAGGTAGCGGTTTCGGCCACCAGACATCGGAGGAAGGCAGACAAGGGCATAGGTGAGATGGTCACCGGCGTAATCGGTCTGCTTGTCGGGTGCATCGTATGCATCCCGTAGCACCATAACTTCCACCTCGTGGAGTTTTCCTTCGTCAACGGTAAAAGAGAGGCTCTTGTATGTATCCAGTTTATATGGCTGAAGCTGTGCTCCGGAAATGAAGGTACGCTTCATCATCCTGTAGGAGATAACCCGTCCTTCGAACAGGTCTTCCACGAAAAGCCCTTCCTGGGCATTCGCCGCTGCTCCGAGCAGCAGAGTTGCAATTATCGTCAGCAATCGTTTCATCGTTTTTCATCAAAAAAGCCGGCAAGCATGTTTTCGGCATTCTGGCCCGAAGAGAAAAAGCCGGTCAGGGTATTTTCCATCGAAAGGAGGTCTTCCGCACGGTTCCTTTCCCTTATTCCCATTGTAATCAGCGGGATTGCCACGACGGCCGCGAGCGATGCCGCGATGGCGAAACGCAAGATGCTGGCTGGCTTCCCCGCCACGGGTTTTCCGTGCAAAGCCCGGCCGGCGGAGAAATATCCTGCGACAACCTTGATTTCATCGAAATCCGGGTCGTCCGTTTTGGCGAGCCACGCCTTCAGGCGGCGTTCTTCTTTCGGACTCAGGGAAGCTTCGAAATATGCATTGCTCAACTGTTTATAATAATTCTTGTCCATTGTAGTACAGGTCTCTGATTGTTTTCCTTGCCCTTGAGAGTTGCATCCGCACAGCCGGGGACTTCATTCCAAGTTCGCATGCTACGGTTTCGAGCGACGCCCCTTCGTACTCATGACGCCGGATTATATACTGTTGGGTGCCTGAGAGATGATTATGTACCAATTCCTCTACCTTCAGGAACAGGGCCTCCTGCGACTGTATGTCAGCGACAGCCTCTTCCTGCACAATCCTTTCGTCGGGAACGCCATCCACGGGAACCCTTCTGCTGCGCTTCCGGTACATATCAACGCTCGCGTTTCTGAATGTGCGGTTCAACAGAGCCTCGGCTTCTTTTCCGGATGCCGGACTGTACCGTCCCCACAACTTCACAAATGCATCCTGCAGGGCATCTTCGCCGGAAGCCTGTCTTCTCGCCCGCTCCCGGAGCTTCAGGAAAGCATCTGTCAAGAAATCCGCCATTTATTTTTTAAACGCAAAGTATCAATAAATTTAACATTATTTTTGTATGTTTGCATGCGATAAAAATGCATGACTATGGAAAACTTTTTCTGGCTGGTCACTACTGACCATTTGACGGACCGGATCTGGTTCAGGGACGATGAAGATTTCAAGACGGGAATGAATATCTTGGCCGTGCTATCCACCATGAAAGGGGTGTACATCGTGTCGTTCATCCTGATGTCTAACCATGTGCACTTCATTTTGGGATGTGACAGGAATCTGGCAAAGGCATTTATCACCAGGTTCAAGAAAATGTATTCGCAGTACTTCAGCAAAAAGTACGGTTCCTGCGAATTGCTTCGGGACAATGCGGTTGATTATCAGCAGATTGTTATTGGTGATGAGTCATTCGAAAGGGGTGTCGCCTATGTGCTGATGAACTCTGTTGCTGCAAAAATATGCCTGCATGCTTCCGAATACCCTTGGGGCACAGGCGCCTGCTATTTCAATCCTTCTCCGGTAACAGGTGCCAGAATCGGGGATATGAGCGGCAGGGCAAAAGTAAGGATGCTTCACAGCAAATTACCTGTCCCCGAAGACTATATCGTCAACGAGCATGGGTTCGTCAATCCCTCCTGCTACGTACCCGCCACATTCGTAGAATCTATATTCAGGACCCCCAGCCGCATGACGTTTTTTCTTAATAATTCGTCCAAGGCCAAACGCGTTAAAGAAGCCCCGGCATTTAAAGACCAGGTTATAGGAGCGGTCATTCAGGACTTGCTTGTGTCCTTGTTCAGAAAACACAGTTTGGATAGTCTGGATGACCGGCAGAAGGGAGAACTGTTCCGGCAGGTCAAGTTCAGGTTCTCCGCAGATCCCGCCCAGATATCGCGAGTATGCGGCGAATCATACGAAAAGGTCTGCGAACTCCTGGAATCTTTCTCTGATTGAAACACTGTTCCCGGTGTCCTCAAAATAGAGGGACCGGGAACGAAAAGAGGGGGTTTTTGTCACCGGTGTCCGGAAAAACGGGACACCTGCAGCACCCGCGTCGGAATAACTGACTTTTTTTCGTACATTTGTAAATATGAAACGTATACTGATCCTGGCGGCGACGATGCTCATGGCAGCAGCGTGCGGCAATAACAAAACCGACATGAAAGCACTTGTACTTTATTATTCGCAGGGCGGCAACACCAAGGCCGTGGCGGAAGAAATCGCCGGCCGTCTCGGGGCCGACATCGAAGCCATCGAACCGATGGTACCTTACAACGGGGATTTTATGGCGACCATAGAGCGCGGAAAGAAGGAACTGGAAACGGGAATCCTTCCCGAAATCCAGCCCGTCAAAGCGGATATCCGTTCTTACGACGTGATCTTCCTCGGCTTCCCCGTCTGGTTCGGGGTATATGCCACTCCGGTCTTTACGGTACTTGAAACCGAAGCGTTCAAAGGCAAGAAGATCGTGCCTTTCTGCACTTTCGGAAGCGGAGGGCTGGATTCCAGCAGCAGGGCCCTTGAAGAGAAACTTCCTGATTCTGAAATACTTCCCGGCTACGGAGTCCGCGCAGCCCGTATGGATGCGGCACCTGCCGAAATCGACCGGTTCCTGAAGGAAAACGGATATATCGAAGGGAAAGTCACCCCGCTTGATCCATTCCCCGAACCGCACCCCGCAAGCCCGGAAGAAAGCGCGGTCTTCGATGCCGCAGTCGACGGATATCCCATGCTGAACGCGAAGGCGGAAGAGGCAGCCTCCCGCAGCGTGCCCGGAGGGACGGAATACCTGTTCACCGCGAAAGACCTTCAGCGGCAGGGCTCCGGCACCGCTGACGCCCGTTCCATAAAGGTTTACGTTCTTGCAGAAGACGGCAAGGCTCCAGTCTTCACTCAGGTGATCCGATAACACTTTTTCTTCGAAAAAATCATTATATTTGCATGATATATTATAACTAATGGGAATTATGCTCTTTACTTTACTTCAGGCCGAGGCGCTGGACGCAGTGCAGGCCACTCCGGTTCCGCAGGAGATGACTTATTCGCTTATCGATATGGCAATGAAGGGCGGATGGCTGATGATAGTCCTCCTTGCGCTTTCTGTAATAGCCATTTACATCTTCGGAAAGAAACTTGTGCAGATAGGCCGCGCATCCAAGGTGGACAAGAACTTCATCGACGACATCCGCGACTACATCCACGACGGCAAGACCAAGTCCGCCATCACCCTCTGCGGCAAGTATGACAATCCTACCGCACGTCTGGTGGAAAAGGGCCTCGAGCGTATAGGCAGGCCGCTGAGCGACATCCAGACCGCAGTGGAGAACACCGGCAACCTCGAAGTGGCGCGCCTTGAGAAAGGACTCCCCTTCCTCGCAGCCATCGCCGGCGGCGCTCCGATGATCGGATTCCTCGGCACCGTCATGGGTATGGTAAGGGCATTCTTCAATATGTCGAACGCAGGCAACAACATCGACATCACCCTCCTTTCCGGAGGTATCTACGAGGCAATGATCACCACCGTCGGCGGTCTTATCGTGGGTATCCTCGCATACTTCGGATACAACTACCTCACCTCCCGCATTTCCGACGTGGTCTTTACCATGGAGAACGCCACTATCGGCTTCATGGACGTACTCAACGATCCCGAATCGGCATCCGCCGTTAAAAGCGAAGAATAATGGCAATCAAGAGAACAACCAGGGCGGACGCTTCGTTCTCGATGTCGAGCATGACCGACATCGTGTTCCTGCTGCTCATTTTCTTCCTGGTGACGTCCACCCTCATCAATCCCAACGCCCTGAAACTCCTGCTTCCCAAGAGCACCGGGCAGGTGAGCGCGAAACCCACGGTCAGCGTCAGCATCAAGGACTGGGGTGAAGGCAGGTACACCTACCACATCAACGGCAACGAGCTTGCCGAGAACTCCATCTCCCAGGTGGAGGACGACCTCGTGGGGCTTCTCCAGAATGAGGAAGATCCCACTTTCAGCATCTATTCCGACGAGAGCGTTCCCATCGGCGAGATAGTTCAGGTGATGAACATCGCCAAGCGCAACCATTATAAAGTAATTCTCGCCACGCAGCCCGAATGAAAGAGTATCTCCGCGAAAGAAAACGTACCGACGACAGGTCGAAGGTTACCGGCATCACCTTGACGGTGCTGCTGCATGCCGCCGCCCTGTGCCTCGTTTCGTTCTCGGGGTTGAAATACATCTATCCTCCGCCGGAAGAGAGTTCCTTCCTCGTCGACTATACCGAGATGGAGCAGGTCGAGCCGGAGCCCGTCTTCGGCCGCGAGCCTGAGGGACAGGAAGTTGACCTGGAGAAGGACGTGGAGTTCGTGCAGAAGAGCGAATCCCCTGTCCAGAGCCTTGCCGAAAACCTGACGCCGGCAACGAAGCCGGACGCTTTCGGCGACGTGGAAACACCGGAGCCGCCGCGGAAGGAAGAGCCCAAACTCGATCCGAGGGCCACTTTCCCCGGGATGGCGAAAAGGGACACCTCCGCGACGACGCCCCACTCCGCAAGCGAATCCTCTCCGGAATTCAAGGCCGGGCAGGCCACGGGGAACACCGCGAACGCAAAGACCGACGGTACTCCCAACGCCCATGTGGAGGGCCGCAAGGTCAACAAGTCCACGCTGGAAAAGCCCAGGTATGACGTTCAGGAAAGCGGACGAATCGTCATCAAAATATGGGTGGACAACTACGGTAACGTGAAACAGGCGGTGGTGGACGACGGAACCACCATTTCCAATGCAAAGCTTGTCGCCGAGGCGAGAGCCGCCGCGATGAAAGCTCATTTTGATCAGAAAATCGATGCCCCAGCCATGCAGGAGGGCACTATTACGTACATTTTTAGTTTAAAGTAACCTGATTCTTAACTATGGCAGAATTCAGTAAAGATGGCCGTAAATTAAGGCCGAGAAGGTCTGTTTCGGCACAACAGGGCAAACCAGCCTACAGTACTACGGATAAATTCGAACCGGCAGGGCACTCCGGCAGGAGTTTCGGCGGCCATGACGGCCACCGCCATTCTTCCGGGCCCGACCGCGAATCCCGTTTCAACCGCGCCGGAAGCAACTACAGCGAATCCAGGGGTACCTCCGGAAGATACGGCGGCGGCGAAGGACGCCCCTACGGTGAACGCAGGCCGTACGGAGGGAACCGTCAGGGCGAAGGCCGCCCCTACGGCCAGCGCAACGGAGCATCCGGGAAATATGGAGATAAACAGGGAAAGGGCTTTACCGGGCGCAAGCCGGCATACGGAGCAAAACCCTATGCTAAGCGCGGAGGCAACAGCTTCAACAAGGCTGCCAACGAAGGCATCAACCGCATGATTGCAGCCAGCCCCAAAGCCAGCGCAACCGGTTATGAGACCTATTCCGATACCATCAAGGAAGAAATCCGCCTCAACAAATTCATCGCAAATTCCGGAGTATGCTCCCGCCGCGAGGCAGACACGATGATACAGGCTGGCGTGGTCACCGTCAACGGAGAAGTTGTCACCGAACTCGGCACCAAGGTGAACGTCCTCAAAGACGTAGTCAAATTCAACGGCGAAACCCTGCGCGGAGAAGCCAAGGTGTACATCGTAATGAACAAACCCAAGGGCTATGTGACCACGGCCAGCGACCCCCATGCCGACAAGACCGTCATGGACCTGCTGAAAGCCTGCCCGAACCGTGTATACCCCGTCGGACGCCTCGACAAGGCCACTACCGGAGTGCTGATGTTCACGAACGACGGCGAGATATCCGAACGCCTCACACATCCTTCCTACGATAAAAAGAAGATATACCAGGTGGTGCTCAACAAGCCCCTCCCGGAGGAGGACCGCCAGAAAATACTGTCCGGCATCGAACTCAGCGACGGCCCGGTTGCGGCCGACGCCCTGGAGTTCATCGACCCGGAAGACAAGCGCAAGCTAGGCATCGAAATTCATTCCGGCAAGAACCGGGTGGTGAGGCGCCTTTTCGAGGCGGTGGGCTGCGAAGTCCGCACGCTCGACCGCGTCTATTTCGCCGGCCTCACGAAAAAGGGTCTCAAGAAAGGCGAATGGCGCTATCTTACCGAAGGTGAAGTCAACATCCTTAAAATGGGGGCATACGTATAATGGCGCATAAATCCGGTTTCGTCAATATCATAGGCAACCCCAACGTCGGCAAGAGTACGCTGATGAATGCCATGGTGGGAGAAAAGCTGTGCATAGTCACGGCCAAGGCCCAGACCACCCGCCACCGCATCATGGGCATCGTTAACGGCGAGGATTTCCAGATAGTCTATTCCGACACGCCCGGCATCCTCAAGCCCGTCTACCGCCTGCAGCAGAACATGATGAACTTCGTCGATTCCGCGATAGGCGACGCCGATGTCATCCTTTACGTGACCGACACTGTCGAAAAGCCGGACAAGAACACCGAATACGTAGAGAAACTCTCCCGCCTGCAGTGCCCTGTGATCATTATCATCAACAAGATAGACATCAGCAGCCAGGAGAAAGTGCAGGAACTGATGGCATGGTGGAAGGAAAAAGTTCCGGCCGCAACCGTCATCCCCGCTTCGGCGCAGGAGAATTTCAATCTCGACACCGTCATGGCGGCGGTAGTGGAAAGGCTGCCGGAGTCCCCCGCATGGTACGACAAGGATACTTTCACCGACAGGAACCTGCGTTTCTTCGCCTCCGAGATAATCCGCGAGAAGATACTCCTGAATTACAAGGACGAGATTCCCTACAGCTGCCAGGTGGAAATCGAGAGCTTCAGGGAGGGCGAGGAAAGATATGACATCAGCGCCGTCATTTACGTGATGCGCGATTCCCAGAAGGGAATACTGATAGGAAAGAAGGGGGCCGCACTGAAAAAGACCGGCACCGCCGCCCGCATCGACATGGAAGACTTTTTCCAGAAGAAGGTTTTCCTGCAGTTGCTGGTGAAAGTGGATCCCGACTGGAGGGAAAACCGGCGCGAACTGCGCAAGTTTGGCTACGAAGACTGAACGTTGCTATGAAAACGGACATTCGAGCGAAGCATTGTCATTTCGAGCGAAGTCGAGAAATCTAATTAAAGAACTATGAGCGAAGACTACGAAGATATTGAGGTATTGGACGAGGATATCGCCGGTCAGGCCGGCGACGAAAGCGGCTTCGACGGCGAGGGAGACGACCTCGACGCCGTGTCCGGCGACGGCCGGGCGTCCGGAAAATTCAGCCGCCTGCTCGAAAGCGACAGCCGCCGCTTCAAGCTTTCAGGCATGTTCAAGGACTGGTTCCTCGACTACTCGTCCTACGTGATACTCGAACGCGCCGTTCCCCATATCGTGGACGGACTCAAGCCCGTGCAGAGGCGCGTGCTGCACGCGATGTACAAAATGGACGACGGCAACTACACCAAGGTCGCCAACATCGTAGGGCAGGCCATGCAGTACCATCCCCACGGCGACCAGTCCATACTCGGGGCCCTCGTCCAGCTCGGGCAGAAGAACCTTACGGTGGACTGCCAGGGAAACTGGGGCAACATCCTCACGGGAGATTCCAACGCTGCGCCCCGCTACATCGAGGCACGCCTCAGCAAATTCGCGAAGGAAGTCGTCTTCGATCCCGCCATCACAAACTGGATGAATTCCTACGACGGGCGCAACAAGGAGCCCATGGAGCTTCCGGTGCGCTTCCCTCTCCTGCTCGCACAGGGTACCGAGGGCATCGCCGTAGGCATGGCGTCGAAAATCCTTCCGCACAACTTCAACGAGCTTCTCGACGCATCCGTCAGGATACTCGAAGGCAAGAGTTTCGAACTCTATCCCGACTTCCCTACAGGCGGCTTCGCCGACTGCAGCAAATACAACCAGGGCAAGCGGGGAGGGTCCGTAAAGGTCCGCGCACGCATAGAGAAAGTGGACAAGAACACGGTGGCCATCACCGAGATTCCCTACGGCAAGACCACCCACATGCTCATAGATTCAATCCTGAAGGCAAGGGACAAGGGCAAGATCAAGATCAAGAAGATCGAGGACATGACCACCGGTAAGGTGAACATCATCATCCACTTGCCCAACGACGTCTCGCCAGACAAGACCATCGACGCCCTCTACGCCTTTACCGATTGCGAAGCCAACATCGCGCCCAACGCCTGCGTCATCGTGGACAACAAGCCGCAGTTCCTGAGCGTGCACGACATACTCGAGTACGATACCTTCCATACCCGCGACCTGCTCGAACAGCAGCTGCGCATCAGGCTGGCCGACCTCGAGAACGACTGGCACTGGTCCAGCCTCGAACGCATCTTCTTCGAAGAAGGGGTTTATCATCTGCTCGAAGACAAGTCTTTCCCTTCGTGGGAGGCCCAGAAGGAAGCCATCCTTGCGAAGATGCAGGAATACCGCGACCAGGTGCGGCGCGACATAGTCATGGAAGACATCGACCGCCTGGTGGAGAAGCCCGTGCGCAAGATTTCCCGCTTCGATGTAAAGGCCATCGAAGAAAAGATAGCCGGGCTCGAGGAGCAGATGAAGGAAGTGCAGGACAATATCGACAACATCACGGCCTACACCATTGAATGGTTCAAGGGGCTGAAGAAGAAATACGGCAAGGATTTCCCGCGCCAGACCGAGCTTACCGGCTTCGAGACCATCGCGGCCACCAAGGTCATCAACAACAACGCGAAACTTTACGCCAACCTGGCGGAAGGATTCGTGGGTATCGGTCTCAAGCGCGACGATGCCGGCACCTACATCTGCGACTGTTCCGACCTCTCCGAAATCATAGTCATAGGCAAGGACGGCAAATACCGCATCACCAAGGTGGAAGACAAGGCTTTCTTCGGAAAGGACCTGCTCTATGTGGGCATTTTCAACCGCGGCGACGACCGCACCATCTATAATGTTATCTACCGCGAGGGCAAGACCAGCGTCTATTACGCCAAGCGCTTTGCCATCACCTCCGTCACCCGCGACAAGGAGTATGACATAACCACGGGAGCCGATGGCTCGCAGATAATGTGGTTCACCGCCAACCACAACGGCGAGGCGGAGACTGTGCGCATAGCCCTGAGGCCCAAGCCAAAACTCAAGAAGACCAGCTTCGAATACGATTTCGCACAGCTCGCCATCAAGAGCAAGACCGCACGCGGCAACCTCGTGAGCAAGAATTCAATCGCGCGCATCACCCTGAAGAGCAAGGGAATATCCACCATAGCCGGCAAGGACATCTGGTATGACGCCGACATCCAGAAACTCAACGAAGACGGCCGCGGGCAGTACCTCGGCCAGTTCGAAGGAGACGACAAGGTGCTTGCCATTTTCCGCAACGGCACCTTCTACACCACTTCCTTCGATCTCGTCAACAAATACCAGGGGGATGTACTCAGCATCAGCAAGCTCGACACTTCCCTCACCTGGACCTGCCTCTACTACGACGGAGCCGCCAAGACCTTCTATGTCAAGCGTTTCTCCTTCGTGGAGAGCGACAATTCCCCGATGCTTTTCATCTCCGACGCACCCAAGTCCTATCTTGTTGAACTCAGTTCCGACAGGCACCCGCAGTACAAGTGCATCTTCGGAGGGAAGTCGGCCCACAGGGAACCGGAGGTGATAGATGCCGAAGAGTGGATAGGAAAGAAGGGGGTTGCCGCGAAGGGAAAGAAGTGCCATGACCGCGAGGCGGTCAAGAAGGTTTTCTTCGTGGAACCGCTGGTGAAGCCGGAGGATGAAGAGCCTGCGGCGCCGGCGGAGCTCTCTGCCGAACCCGTGGAGGTAATTCTGCCTGAGGAGGATGATCTGAGCCTCCCTACCGGAGAGATCATACTGCCTCCGATGGACGAGGATATTCCGGAGCTTATTATAGAGGAGCCGACGCTGTTCTGATGATCTGGACGCTGACAGGTTTCATGGGGTGCGGGAAGACGTCGGCCGGACGCCTTGCAGCGACCCTGCGGGCTGCCCGGCAAGCGCCCGGAGCTTTCTCCCCCGCCGCCACCTTACGGGCGGGAGGCCCCCGTCTTCAGGAGTTCGCTTCGCTCACCCCACCATCCCTTCGGGACGGTCCCCCCGCTTCCGTGCCGCGGGTGGCACGTCCTTCAGATGGGGGCCTTCCGCCCTGTCTCCCTCCGATGCAATTTGCCGATCTGGACGAGGAGATAGAAATCAGGGAGGGACGGTCGGTGCGGGAGATATTCGCTTCCGACGGGGAGGCGGGGTTTCGCGCAATAGAGATGCGGACGCTGGAGTCTTTGCTGCGTGAACCTGACGTGGACTCTACAGTCTTGCTGATTGCCCTGGGCGGAGGGACGCTGACAGATGCTGGCAGCCGCGAACTGGTGCGCAGGCACACGAAGTGCATCTATCTGCGGGCATCCGCCGAAACGCTGGCGGCGCATCTTCGCGAAGCGGGCACCGACGGCAGGCCGCTGCTGGCGCTGAAGCAGGGGGAAACCCTCGAAGGACGCATCCGTTCCATGCTGTCGGCACGGAGTGCCATATACGAAAGCTGCGCCGATGCCGTCGCAGACATTGACGGCCTCGGCATCGAAGAAATCGCAAACATTATTAATGACATCATAAAATGAAAAAACTGATTCTGTTGCTGACCGCCGTAGTTGCAGTCATATCCGCATCCTGCAAGAAAGACGAGCCGAAAGGCGCTCCGGAGTTGCTTGCGGTATCTCCGGTAATTCTTGAATTCTCCGCCGGCGAAGACGGCATCTTCCAGGCAAGCGCATCATTCCAGATTGATGCCGATGCGGATGACGTATATCTCTACTGGTCTGATGATTCGGAGGAAATAGCGCTGCTTTCAGATGAAAAGCTGATGGAAACCCGGGGGGCGGCCCAGGGGAAAGGCGACGGCATGAGCAAGATTTACACTCTGCCGGAGAAACTACCCGTCTTCAAGACCTATTATCTCAAGGTCATTGCGGCGAACGGCGACAAATTCCTTTCAAAGACCGTTTCTTTCGAGACATACAAGTCAGGCGAGTACAACCAGACGGCCTACATCGAAGCGGACGAGGCAGAATGCGTCGCGGAGGAAGGCTCCTTTACCATCACCATGTACAAAGACAGGGAGAAATACGACAGGAAGGAAGGCGGATATATGGTTACGGTGACTGCCAGCGCTACCGGAAATACGGACGGCAGCGGCAAATACACCGCCCCGGACGGCAAATACAACGTTACAATAGACAATATGCTGTTCCGGACCATAATCCCGGGCGCAGGAGCATATATGCTTAGGAAAAACGCCAGGCTTGAAATTGAGAAGAACATGCTGGGGCAGTGGGACGTCGCAGTCTATTTCGACGCGAACTACGAAGACTGGAACACCTTCCAGAAAGTGACGGACGTGGCTTTCTTCATTGAAAAAAAGCCCGTGACGGTGAAGAACAAGGTTTACGGATTCCAGATGAAAAACGACGTCACGTTCGAACCCGATCTCTCCACGGTCAAGGCAGCCGTTCTCAAGAGGAAGTACGGCAACTCGGAATACACAGTGCTCACTTATGACGCCCGCAGCGCCCGGCTCTCCGACGGCAATTACGAATTCCTGTCGCTGGCACTGATTCTTCCCAAGACCGTCGAAGGGAATCTCAAGAACCTCAACGGCACTTATACTTTCAGGGGCGTATCGAGCACGGCGGCTTTCGGAATGGAAGTGGATTGGCTCGGGCGGCTGCTCAGAATACCCTCCGAGGGATTCACCAACTGGTCAAGATTCTCAAGAGACAGCATGAAAGGCTGGGAATACATGCTTGAAGTGGCATTCCCCACGCCAGGAAGCGACGTCGTGACCCTTACGATGTCCGATGACGAGAACTGGATCTGGCTCAAGGTCGACATGACCGATGAAGTCAGCTCCCGCCACGTCCGCTGCGAAACTCCTCTGATGCTGGAGGATATAAAGATAGTGATATAAACGTAAATTCAACTGCAATGAAAAGACAACATCCATTTATTGTTGCTCTATTATTGTCGGCAACCACTTTGTTCCTGTTATCGTCTTGTGTTGCTCCGGATTCCCACCGCCCATTCACGGATGAAGAATTATCAGATGTTCTCAATGACTCTATTATAGAGGTCGAAGTCTCTCCGATTTCCGCCACCTTTACTAAGCATCCTCTTGTTTGTGTTCACGAAGGGGACACTCTGCATGTAGATTCTTATGAGATTGGCATTTATTATTCTGAAACAAAAGGAGATGGTGAATCTATCATTAATAATGGATTGAATATTGAATCCGGAGAGTGGGGCAATGATGATTTTCATCCTGAGCCTAAACAGGATGATCCTTTATACGAAGAAGTATATACAGTTTATGACTTAAAACCCGGTACTGAATACTACTTTGTCTATACCATATTTAATTATGGAACCAATCACCGGATAATAAGTGAACCCCGTTCTTTCAAAACAAAAGAACTGAAAGATATCACAGATTTAGGGCTGAGCGTTAAATGGAGTGGACTACCAACAGGCGCTTCGGATTATTCCGATTTTGGAGAATTATATGCCTGGGGAGAAACTGAGACAAAAAATGCATTCACGATTGATGATTATAAATGGTTCTCAAACGTTTTAACCCTCGAAAATGCAATCACAGTTTTCAAAACATACGACGGATCTTTTGTTCGTTATGACTCAATCAATGAAACATATTATCACTATACCAAGTATAATAGCAATCACGAAGAGCACTCTAATGGTAGAATAGATACTGTGCCATATACGACACAAGGGCTGAGTATTAGCTCCAGTTACCCCTATTTCTCGTTCGTTGGCGACAATAAGACAGCCCTGGATAACGAGGATGATGCAGCTTACATAAAAAGCAATGGTGCCCTGCGAATGCCATATTCAGAGGAATTTCAGGAATTAGCTGAAAATACGGTCTGGTTCCCCAGAGTTTTAAATGGCCAACATGGTTTCCTTGGTAAGAGTTCTGTCAATGGGGAGTTCCTGTTTATTTCCTTCCCGTTCGACAAAATGAATCCATCAGATCCTATTGAAGATGGTAACCCTTATATTTATTTCTGGTGTAAAGATTTGGACCTCTCCAAAAAATATGATGATTGTATAAACGCTGATGCGTTATTAGAGTTACGTGCTAGTGAGTATCGACCATTCGCATTTGAATTTTCATTTAGCATATATTCGCGAGACAAAGGAAAACTTGTTTACAGTCATTATCCTACACGTTATAACGGCTATAGAATTCTATCGGTTGTAAATGAATAAACCTGTCCGGTTATCCGTCCTGTCTCGGAATAGGCCTTTACGGTGTAAAATTATTTATCCGCCGCGTCAATCCCAGGACTCCCGCGTGAAACTTTCAGAGTTTCCGGAGGAGAAAGGACAAATAATACCTGAATAATTAGCCCATACCGGGGCTTCCAGATATTGCTTCAGCGATGCTGAAGGAACAGCTATCTCTTCAAGGGTCTGGCTGGGAAAATCGGAGCCCAGTCCGGGAGGAACGACAGAGCCCATTTTAATTTTTGCAAGTTTTTTGCAATTAACGAAGGCATACGGCTCAATATTGCTTAGACCTGCGGGGAATTCCAACGACTCAAGCGGGTAGTACTCTGCATTGTTATAATAATAAAACGCGTACTTCTTTATTGTTTTTACCTCTGAAGGAATAGCAACAAAAGTGTCCGCCTGCTGAAAATGTGGCAGGTCAAAGGATGGAGGGGATCTCTCCACGCGCTGCGCTTGGTCGAGATGACAAAAATGGCAGTCGGGATGACAAAAAACCGGGATCAGATGATGTCTTCGCCCTTGCGCATGTCGCGGATGCGGAGCTGGGTGAAGGTATTGCCGGCGAAGTAGTTTTCCACGATGGCGTAGCAGACATCCACCGGGTTACCCTCTTTTACATATTCGAAGTAGTCCGCGAGGTTGAAGGCGATGGCAGGCACCTTGTGGTAGGGCTGGTCCTCCTGAATCAGGTCGAGTTTCATGTGGGATCCGCCCGCTCCTACCTTGCGTCCGTCTCCGGCATCGTAGACATTGCGTGTCATGAAGATGGGGTTGTGGTTGCCGGGACCGAAAGGCTGGAACTGCTTGAGGATGCGGAAGAACTTCGGGGTAATCTGCGCGAAATTGAGTTCCGAATCTATATCCACCACGGGGGTGAGCATGTCTGCGGTTATATGCTCGCCGACGAATTTGTCCATGCGGGCGGCGAATTCGGGGAGACGGTCTTCGGTAAGGGTGAGGCCGGCAGCGTAAGTGTGGCCGCCGAAGTTCTCCATAAGGTCCGCACAACTCTCGATTGCCGCGTAGAGGTCGAACTTGCCGGCGCTGCGAGCCGAACCCGTAACAAAACCGTTGCTGCTGGTGAGGACCACCGTCGGCTTGTAGTAGGCTTCCACAAGGCGGGAAGCAACGATTCCCACTACTCCCTTGTTCCAGTTGGGATTGTAAACTATGGTGACGTTCTCGCGGGCCAGGCACCTGCCGGATTCCACCATCTCAAGGGCCTCTGCCGTTATCTCGCGGTCTACGTTCTTGCGCTCGTTGTTGTTGTTGTTGATTTTCTCACCCACAATCATCGCCTTGCCGGTTTCGGTGGCGGTCAGGAGTTCCACCGCCAGGCGGCCGGTCTCCATGCGGCCTGCGGCATTGATGCGGGGACCGATCTTGAAGACTATGTCGTCCACCGTGATGTGACCGGGCTCCAGTTTGGAGAGATTGATCATCGCGAGAAGGCCCTTGCGGGGACTTTCGTTCAGGCGTTTGAGGCCGTAATACGCCAGGATGCGGTTTTCTCCGACCACGGTAACAAGGTCTGATGCGATGCTTACGACCAGCAGATCAAGCAGCGGAATCAGGGTTTCGAAGGGAATTTCGTATTTCTGTGAATACGCCTGGACCAGCTTGAAACCCACTCCGCAGCCACAGAGGTCGTCGAAAGGATAAGTATCATCTTCCCGCTTCGGGTCCAGCACCGCAATGGCCTTCGGAAGTTCGAGTTCGGGAAGATGGTGGTCGCAGATGATGACGTCCACCCCGAGGCTCTTTGCGAGGTCCACTTTCTCTATCGCCTTTATGCCGCAGTCCAGCGTGATAATGAGCCCGAAACCATTGTCCGCAGCCCACTTAATGCCCTTGGCCGACACTCCGTAACCTTCGTCATACCGGTCCGGGATGTAGAAATCCACCAGGTCCGTGTAGCGCTTGATGAAGGAATACACCAGAGCCACGGCAGTTGTGCCGTCCACGTCGTAATCGCCGTAAACGAGGATTTTTTCATTGCCGCTTATGGCCTGATGAAGACGCTCCACCGCCTTTTCCATATCCTTCATCAGGAACGGATCGTGGAGATTGTCCAGACTGGGACGGAAGAATGCGCGTGCATCTTCGAAGCTTTCCACGCCGCGCTTGACCAGCAGTTCCGCCAGCACGCGGTCGATGCCGACCTCCGCGGCGAGGCTGTCCACCTTCTCCGCCGGGGCCGGTTCTCCGATTATCCACTTGCACTCTTTCATCATAGCCCGCAAATTTAACAATTATTATTGTTACATCAAATTAATTATGCCATTACCGGGCATATACTTTTTTAAAAGATATTATACTGGTATTCAATGATTTACATGTAACCATCCAGCGCATTTTCACCGGAAGGTTTTTGCATAAAGCGTTGATTATCAGACGTGTGCCCGCTAAGCTGTTACTGATGGGAGAAAGAGCGGCGAGGGCCTTCAAGCGTGCGCCACCTGCCGGAGTCGAAGTCTTCCGGATCGCGGGGGTTGACGAACGGACCGTCATGGTCTGCGATGAATTCCAGATAGGTGATGGGCAGTCCCATTTCCAGGAACATGGTTTCGTAAAAAGTATGGACTTCGCGGACTTCGGCCGCAAATTCCGGGCATTCAGCCCCTTCCCCGCACGCCGCCGGTCGTGCTGATGCAATCCGATCAGACACCACCCCTCCATAAAGATCCGTGCATGATGCAAGGATTTGCAGGGCGTTCACGCGGGCGACGGCAAGGGTGTACTCATACAGGAAACGGCTGTCCGTCTTGAGATGGATGCGGCCTCCGGGCTTGAGAAACCGGCGGTAGCGCTCCAGAAACATGGCTGACGACAGCCGCTTGTTCTCGCTGGCGCGGAGTTGCGGATCCGAAAATGTCAGCCAGATTTCAGAAACCTCATCCGCACCGAAAAAAGCAGTGATGAACTCTATGCGGGTACGCAGGAAAGCCACATTACGAAGTCCTTCCTCCGTGGCCGTTTTGGCACCGCGCCACAAACGCGCGCCTTTGATATCCACCCCTATATAGTTCTTGTCCGGATTGCGGCGTGCCAGTTCAAGGGTGTACTCCCCTTTTCCGCAGCCAAGTTCAAGGACGACGGGGCCTTCGTGCCCTCCGAACATCTGCCCTATCCAATGCCCCTTCACCGGATGATCCGTAAGGTTTTTGTATCCTTGAGACAGTACCTGCTCCGCCGACGGTTGCAGCAGGCAGGAAAAAGATTCGTTTTCGGCGAATTTGCGCAGTTTACCGTGTCCCATCGTCTTTCCTGAAGATTATACCCAGGCCACGGAAGTTCCGCGGCGGGTTGACTGGTTTGACCTGTAGCAGAATGGTACCTGCACCCGGCAACGCAGAAGCATCCATCCCTGCTCCGGAGGGAACAGTCATACCGCTGCGGTAGAGGGCGCAGTGCTGACCTGCCGGAAACCACACGGTTTCGGACATCAGTATATCAACGGTACTGCAGGTGTCCCGATAATTAAGCCACGTAACCTCCAGTTGCAGAGGTTCGGCAAGGGGCGCGGTGTAGAAAGACAGGTCGCAGGTGGAGGCGTCAAAAGAGACCGCGAATTCATACACGCCGCCGGCCGCATCCTCGGCACGGATAAACTGCTCGAACGACGACGGCCTGCGACACCCGGAAGCCAGAGACAATATCAGCAAAAACGGAAGAAAAGCCGGCAGGGCGCGAAAACGTGCTATCATTTCCTGCGCCCTTTGTTGCGCTTCTTCTTGCGCTTTGGAGAATCGAAACGCGAAATGCTGTCGTCGCCGACGGCGGTAACGAACTCGGGCGCGGAGGGCTCCGGCTCGCTCTTGAGGGACTCCGGCTTAATGCCGTTGCGGTTCATCTTGATGATCTCCCGGACATCGGAAGCATCCAGCGCATAAAGGTCCGCATCCGAATGCTTGTCATAGGAGAAGTACATGATTTCCTTAAGGGTATCCGTCTTGCGCAGATATGCAAAACCGTCTTCGAACTCAAGAGGTTCCTGCACACGCGGGATCCGGGACTGCGCGTCAAGGTAAACCGGCACCTCGTAATTGAGGCAGCACTTGAGCTTGCCGCACTGCCCCGCAAGTTTCTGCGGATTCAGCGACAGGTCCTGCACCCGGGCCGCCGAAGTGGGTATGCTCTTGAAACTGGTGATATAACGCGCACAGCAGAGTTCGCGTCCGCAGACCCCGAGGCCGCCTATGAGCCCGGCTTCCTGACGTGCGCCTATCTGCTTCATTTCGATGCGGATGCGGAACTCTTCGGCAAACACCTTGATCAGCTGCCTGAAATCCACACGGCCGTCGGCGATGTAATAGAAGATGGCCTTGCTGCCGTCGCCCTGGAACTCCACGTCTCCGATCTTCATTTCGAGCCCCATCTCCGCAGCTATGCGACGGGCCTGGATCATAGTGTCCTGCTCCCTGGCGATGGCTTCCTGCCACTTCTCGATGTCGCTCTGCTTGGCCTTGCGGTAGATTTTCTTCAGTTCCATAACCGAAGGATCCACTCCCTTGCACTTGAGCTGGCGGCCAAGCACCGGCCCTTCAAGGGTGACGATTCCGAGGTCGCATCCCGTAGCCGCCTCAACTATCACCATATCGCCCAGCTTCACGTTCTGCCCGGAAGCGTTGCGATAGAAGCCCTTTCGGGTATTCTTGAAGCGGACCTCGAAGATATCCTTGAAGCTCTGGTCGGGAATGCCGGCCAGGTAGTTGTGGTCGCGGAGCTTGCAGCAGCCCTCACGGTATGTAAAACGTTCCTCTCCCGTGGCGGCGTCTTTGGTGCTGACGTAGCCTCGGAAGCAGTCTGTCCTGATATTTTCGTTATCCATAATACTATATATTGACAAAGAGCCTGTCCACAAGGTCGGTGAACAGAATCTTCAGGTTTACGTTGCGTCCTATAAGCCCGGAAGCCTTGTCGAGGGCCTCCATGGCCTTGCGGGGAAAAGTCTTCTTCGCGGCGGCGGCCCAGCGCCGGGCCTCTTCGTCGCCGCCTGCCAGGGAATCGAGCCCCTGCTGATAGAGGAACACCCTCCTCATCCTGCCGGATGCATAACGGCAGAAAGCGCGCGCGCTGTCACGGGACGGCAGGGCCGCAAGCTGCTCGCCGACTTCAAGGGCGGCAGACAGGTCGCGAGAAATGACCGCCGACATGAGCGCCCCCAGAAGCCCGCCGTCATCATACCTGAGCGCGGCATCCTCCGCCCCTGCTGCAGCCTCCACACGGAAGAGCTGGCAGCGGGAGATGATGGTGGGAAGCAGCTTCTCAGGTGCATGCGTCACCATCACGAAAATTGTCTGCTCCGGCGGTTCCTCCAATATTTTCAGCAGCCGGTTGGCTGCCGTAGAATTCATTTTTTCGGGCAGATAGATAAGCACCGACGTGTATCCGCCTTCAAGTGAATACCGGCTCAGCACCCTCAGAAGGGCGTTCGCCTCCTTCACCGAAATGACCGTATTCTTGCCCTCGAAGCCGAGCGCCGTATAAAGATCCCCCTCCGTAAAGGAAGGATTCTCCAGCACCAGCGTGCGCCATTCCGAGGCATACTGCTCCGAAACGGAATCCCCCGAAGAGAGGATCAGCGGGAAAATGTAGTGGATATCCGGGTGGATCATCTTCGCCACGCGGGGATTGCCTCCGTAGAGATGCCCCAGGAATTCCATGGCAAGCGCCACTCCCCCGCCGCCGTCGTCTTCGTGAAGAAGGATGGCGTGGGGAACGCGGCCGGCGTCTACCATTCCGGCAAGGGTATTGGTCAGGTTGCTCATTTCGTCCGGTCTGCACTTTCTTCCGCTATGCCTGCAAGCACTTCCCTCGCGGCAGAAGCCGGGAAGGCCTCGAGCGCATGCAGCGCAGCGGCCACATATTCTTTCAGTTTGTTTTCGGCATACTCCACCCCGCCGCTGCGGAGCACGAAATCGTGCAGCCTGCCGAGATCGTCGGGATGGTCATGAATGCCGCGTATCATTTTGCGCACCTCCTCTTCCCCGGAAAGCGTCCTGAGGGCCCCGAGAAGGGGAAGCGTAATTTTCTGTTCACGGAGGTCGATGCCCACCGGCTTCCCGGTTTTCTCGCCTCCGGAGTAGTCCAGGATATCGTCCCGTATCTGGAACGCCATGCCCAGGGCACGGCCGTAATCGCCCGCAGCCGCCATTAAAGCGTCAGGCGCAGCCACGGATTTGGCCCCTGATTCACAGGCTATTACAAAGAGAGATGCCGTCTTGCAGTAGATAATGCGGAGATATTCCTCTTCCGTAGTGTCGGCAAGGAATGCCTTCTGCTGCTGGAGCATCTCCCCTTCTGCAAGATCCGTGAGAGTGCGGCCGAACTTCCGCAGCGTCCACTTGAGATCGGACGATTCCGCCACCAGGCCGACCGCGCTGGCAAGCCAGAAATCCCCTACCAGCACGGCAGGCACCGGCCCCAGCCGCGACATCACCGTGGGAGATCCCCGGCGTATCATGGCCTCGTCGGCAACATCGTCATGCAGCAGGGTGGCATTGTGGAGTATTTCCACGGCGGCCGCCTTGCGTACGCTTTCCTCTCCCGGCTCACCGTCGCTGCAGGCTTTTGCCACCAGCAGCGTAAGCATGGGACGGAGCATCTTACCGGAATTTGAAAGCAGGGAACCGTTGATGTCGCCCAGAAGGCCGACATCCGTATGCAGACTGTCCCTGAGCAGGGTTTGCATCCTGCTCCAGTCACTGCCGATCAGGCTCATAACCCGTTCCCTGTCCATCAAAAGAATTTTGAAAGTTCTTCCGGAGTATCTGCGAAATGCGCCAGCGCGGCGTCTTCCGCAGTCATCATCCCGGTCTCTACGAAATGTTTCAGCAGGGCCTTCAAAGGTTCGTAGAATCCTTCGAAGTTGAGCACGCAGACGCGCCCGTGAAACTGCCCGAGTTTGGCAAGGACCAGAGTCTCGAAAAACTCGTCCATGGTGCCGATTCCTCCCGGAAGGGCCACCGCGAGGGATACGCCTTCACGCATCAGTTCCTTGCGAACGCTCATGGTCGGAGCCCATTTGAGCTCCGTCAACCCCTCGTATTCAAGCCCCTTCATAAACTCCGGAAGGACCCCGTAATTTGGGGCCCCGGAGTCACGGGCCGTATCGCAGACGGCCCCCATCGTTCCGCGGAAAGAACCGCCGGATACTATACCATATCCTGCCAAACAAGCCGCACGGACAGATTCCCGCGCGGCCTGATTGTATTTAGGATCTATATCATTACTGGCGGAGCAAAAGAACACCGCCTTTTTTCCTGACATACTATCCTTTAGAACAGGATGACGATGGAAGCCATGATGCCGGAAGCGTTTCCGCCCTCAACGGCACTGGTGCCTGCATTGATAGCTTCCTTGAAGCTCTTGATCGTGGAGCCGTTCTCATCATAGAGCTGGCCCATGTTCCAGTACTTGCGGACAGCGACCTGGAGGTGTTCGAGAATCTCGACACCGAAGCCTACGCCTACGCCGTACTCAAGACGGTTTTTGACATTGTCCCATGCTTCCTTTGAGTTCTCGCCGGTGAAGTTGCTGATCTTCTCCTCGTTGGTGATACCGTATCCGACGAAAGGCTCTGCGAAAACGTAAGGACGGACAACGCCTGCGAAGTTGATTCCCCACTGTGCCTGTGCGGCGAACTCGAGGAAGCCGGTCTTCATTTCAACGGTCTCAAGGGTAACACCCGTGTCGGAACCGGTAACGCTGTCGATATTCTTTTCGAGGCTCTCACCCTTCACATTGTAAAGGAGTGCGGGCTGAATGGCGAATCCGAGAGGGAGAGGGAGTTTGAAAGTGACACCGACATGGTACTGGTTCACTTCACCGATGGTTGCCCAAGCCTGTTCGTAATCAGTCTGGGTTGTGGTCACGCCGGCAAGGATACCGGGCTGTGCAAGGGCGCTGAGCGTAAACAATGACGCTGCGAGTGCAATAACTAATTTTTTCATATTAAATGAGTTTGTTAAGAATTGATTCAATTTCCTGTTTGCTGACGAGGCCCACGCTCTTCTCCACGACCTGCCCGCCTTTGAAGAAAAGTAGGGTGGGGATGCTGCGGATGCCGAACTGTGCGGCGAGGTCTTCATTGTCGTCTACGTTGCATTTGGCAACCGTGACGCGGCCGGCATATTCTTCGGCGATGTCGTCCACGGTCGGGGAAAGCATGCGGCAGGGACCGCACCAGGTGGCCCAGAAGTCTACCAGCGCTACGCCGGCCTGACCCACAAGCTCTTCAAAATTATCCTGTTCCAATATAGTCATAGACTGCAAAGATACAAAAATTTACAAAACCTCGTCAATTTTCCACGAGAATGCCTTCAATCCGAGTTCAGGGGTCGCGGCGTCCTTCGCCCTCAGGGCCTCCAGGACTGGAGCGGCCTTTTCGTCTTCAACCAGCAGCATCAGGGCGTCGTTGTATTCCGGCCATGCGTGGCTGTCCAGATGCGGAATCCCGCTCTGAGAACCGCGTCCGCCCACTCCGTCGAAACGGGTGAAACCGCGCTGCCCCAACGCTTCAACGGCGGCGATTATCTCGTCACCGTAAGCCTGGTTGTAAACTATGAACACTGCCTTCATATGATTTCGTACCTATTAGATGCACGTTTTTCCTGTCGCGTTGCAAAGACACAGTAAACTGCCGGAATAAGTACGAGGGTAACGAGGGTTGAGACGGTGAGTCCCCAGCAGACTACCATTCCGAGGCCGTTCCACATTTCGGAGCCTTCGCCGTTGCCGAGAGCCATCGGAAGCATGCCCAGCACGGTGGTGAGGGTTGTCATGAGGATGGGGCGCAGACGGCTGCGGGCCGCCGTGACAGATGCCTCCAGCACGCTCATCCCACGTTCACGGCAGAGTATGGTGTAATCTATCAGGACTATACCGTTCTTCACCACGATACCCACGAGGATGAGGATGCCCACCATACCCATTACGCTAAGGGCCGTGCCGGTGGCCCAGAGGCCGAGGATCACGCCGACCGCCGCGAAGGGCAGGCTGAACATGATGACGAACGGACTGAGGAACGATTCGAACTGCGCGGCCATCACGATGTAGACGAGCAGTATCATCAGCACCATCAGCACCGCCATGTCGGAGAACATCTTCTGCTGATCTTCGTAGTCGCCGGAAATGACACTGTAGAGGCTCGAAGGCAGCGGGGTGTCCTCGAGGATCGCGTTAGTCACGGCGACCGCATCGGAGAGGGCCACCTTGTCGGCGACCAGGGCGGTGACGGTGATATAACGCTGGCGGTTGCGGCGTTCTATGGTAGGAGGCACTTCCCTCTCCACTATGGTACCAAGTTCCTTCAGGCGGATGCCCTTGCCGGCAGGGTTGTAGATGATGATATTCTCCATATCCTCCACGCTGGTGCGGAACTCCGGTGCATAGCGGACGCGGATGTAGTACTCGTCGCCGTCCTCGCGGTAGTAGGAGGCCACGCTGCCGCTCATCGCCGCGCTGAAGGCGGACCCGGCAGTGGTGGAATTCAGCCCGTTCAGGGCAAGTTTTTCACGGTCGAAATCGACCTGGTATTCAGGAGTATACTCGTCTCGGCTGAGGATTACCTGTGCAAACTCGGGATGCTCCAGCATCTTCGCCTGGATCTGCTTCGCGGCGGCATCCGTCTCGGCGAAATCGTAACCATAGATTTCGAGCGACACGCTGGAGGCGCCGCCCATCATGCCGCCTCCTTCCATTACGGTTGCCTTGCGGATTTCGGGGTAATGGCGTAGGATGCCGCGCACCTGGTCGGCTATCTCGCCGGAACTGCGCTCACGCTCGCTCTTGGTGCCGATGTGCATGTTGAAAGAGACGATGTGGGTGCCGTTGCTGCGCATGGAGCCGAGGATATTGTCGGAATCCGCCTGGCCGTAGGTCATGTTGCATACGGTCATTTCCGGGATACCTTCGACAAGTTCGGCGTAGATGCTTTTCGCAAGCTCTCCGGTCACGCTCTGGGCGGTCCCTACCGGCAGGGTGACGTTGATCTGGATGCGGTCTGCATCACCCTTCGGGAAATATTCCGTCTTGATGCGCGGGGCGAGGAAGACAAGTACCGCCAGTAGTATGCCGAACGCCCCGAATATGACGGTCTTGCGATGCGTGGTGGCCCATGCGATGAGGCGGGCGTATCCTGCCGAAACGGCGTTCAGGCCTTTGTCTATCGGGGTAAAGAAGAGCTTGTAGAGTCTGGAACTGCTGCGCCTGCCGCCGAGGAACTGCGAGCAGAGCATGGGCACTAGGGTGAGGGCGGCGGTGGTGGACACTACCATAATCAGGGTGACTATCCACCCCAGTTGCTGGAACATCACTCCCGTCATCCCCTTGATGAAGGTGAGGGGCAGGAAGACGCAGAGCATGGTCAGGGTGGATGCGATGACGGAGATTCCCACCTCCGAAGTGCCGTGGATGGCCGCCTCCGTGGGTTTCTCTCCCCTGTCGATATGGGTGCTGACGTTCTCGAGCACCACGATTGCATCGTCCACCACCATTCCTATCGCCAGCGACAGCGAAGCCATCGAAATGATATTCAGCGTGTTGCCGGTGGCGAAGAGATACACCAGCGAGGCCAGCAGCGCGATGGGGATCGAGAGTACTATGATAAAGGTGGTCTTCCACCTGCCGAGGAAGACGAACACCACCAGCATGACCACCGCGAAGGTGATGAGTATGGTTTCGATGAGCGAATGGATGGTATCGACAATCTCGTCGGAAGAGTCGAAGATCTGATTTATCTTGATATCGGAAGGAAGGGTTTTGCGGATCTGCTCCAGCTGGCGGTGTACCCCGCGGCTGACGTTCACCGTGTTGGCGCCCGCCTGCTTCTGGATGACGATGCGCGCTGCGCGGATGCCATCGGTATAGGATTCCTGCTCGCGCTCCTGGCTGCCGTCGCGCACCGTGGCGACATCCCTCAGAAGGATGGTCTGGCTGCCGTTGTACCCAACTACGATGTCGAGCAATTCGGAAGGATCCTCGAATTCCTTCTGCACCCTCAGCGAGTAGGTGCCGGAGCCGATGTCGATGTTGCCGGAAGGGAGATTGCGGTTCTCGGCGGCAATCACCTGGGAGATGGCGCCCACGCTCAGATGGTAGGCCTCCAGCTTGCCGGGATCGCAGTAAACCTGGATTTCGCGGGTGGGGGCGCCGTCGATACTCACCGTACCCACACCCTTGATTCGCGCCAGCGGAGTCGCCACCTGCTCATCAAGTATCTTGTCGAGTCCGGAAACCGACTCGGTGGCGGACGCGGTGAACATCATGATGGGCATGTCGTCGGCGCTGAACTTGAAGATGACCGGCGTGGTGGCACCGTCGGGAAGGACGGAATTCACCATATCGAGCTTGTCGCGCACGTTGTTGGTGGCCTCTTCGATGTCGGTGCCGTATTCGAATTCAAGGGTAAGGAGACTGACATTCTCCTTGCTCTGGGAACTGAGTTTCTTGAGGTTCTCGACGCTGTTGAGCGAGTTCTCCAGTATCTTGGTGAGGTTGGTTTCGATATCCGAGGCGTTCGCTCCCTGATAGGAACTCATCACCATGATGGTATTCGCGTCGAACTCCGGGAACAGGGCTATGCTGGTGTTTATCAGCGAGTAAACGCCGAAAATGACGAAGGCCACGAAAACGAGGGCCGTCGTCACCGGATTCTTGACTGCAGACTTGATTACGCTCATTCTATCACCTCCACGCTTGCACCGTTACGCAGGGCGCTGCCGCCCTTGACAACCACCGCCTCGCCTTCTTTCAGGCCGGAGAGGATTTCATACTGCGAGTCGAAATGCCTGCCGAGGGAAACCTCTTTCTGCACGGCCACGCCGTCTTCGACCACGAAGACATTGCGCTGGCCGGAGCCCTGAAGACGCACTACGGCCGCGTCGGGCACCACTATGCTGCGGTTGTGTCCGAAGGTTACGGCAACCTTCGCATACATTCCGGGACGCAGCTGGCGGTCGCCGTTGGGCACCTGCACCTCCACGTTCACCGTATGTGTCATGGGATCGATTACAGGATAGATGCGGCGGATGCTGCCGCTGAAGGTCTTGCCGGGAAGGGCGTCCACCGTGAGAGTGACCTTGTCGCCTTTGCTGACCTTCGTATAATCCCCTTCGGAAATGCCCACAAGGAGTTTTACAGGTGTAATCTGCTGCACGGTGAAGATGGGGCTCGCCATTCCATACATGTCGCCGCGGTCGTAGTTGCGGGCCGTGACTACGCCGCTGATAGGGCTGCGAAGTATGGTGTTTTCAAGCAGATTGTCGTAGGATGATTTGCTCACCTTGTAGTTGAGTTCCTGGGCTTCGTAATCACTCTGGGCGAGGCCTCCCTGCTCATAGAGCTGCTTCAGGCGGGCAAGCTCGGTTTCGGCGTTGGAGAGGCGGAGCTTCGCCTGGTCGAGCTGGACGCGGTCCATCTCGGCGAGTATCTGCCCCTTGGACACGAAATCGCCTACCTCGACGTTTATTTTCTGTATGCGGCTTCCGCTCTGGGGAGCGATGTTGTTCACCGCAAAGGCCTGTACGGTAGCGGAATAGATGCCGTCCTGCTGCACATCCTGCATGGATGCGGGCATTACCTTGACCGCCTGGGCCCTGGGCTGCACGGAGCCCGCCGCCTGTGCTTCCTGCGTGTTTTTCTTCTGTGTGCAGCCTGCCGCGGCAAGGACTGCGAGTGCTATAATGATTGTCTTTTTCATTGTTCTACGGTGTAATCTGCTCCGATTGTACTTTCAAGGGCGGCCCTTGCCACAAGGTAATTGTAGACGGCCTGGCTGGCGGAGAGCTGCGCCTGGGTAAGGGCGAGCCTCGCGGCGTCGAGATCTGTCAGGGTGCTGCGCCCGACTTCATAGGATTTGGCGGCGATATCGTAGGCTTTCTGTGCCGATTCAAGTGCGTCGAGGGCAGATTCATGGCTCTTGACGGCAGTTTCCATCGTGCTCAGGCTCTGGCGTATCGATATCCGCAGCTGGCGCTCCGTATTCTCTTTCTGGAGGGAAAGTTCCGACGCCTGGACCCTTGTCTGGCGGAGTTCATTGAGCCTCTGCCCGCCGGAGAAAATGGGAATGTTGAGGCTCAGGCCCACAAAGGAATACGGGGTCCAGTGGTACTCCTCGAACTTGAAGTCGTTGGTCATGGCGTTCAGACTGTACGAGAATGCCAGAGAGAGAGTCGGAAGGTATCCGTATTTCTGCATCTTCACTGTGTTCGCGAGCTGGTCGGCCTGGATTTCGAGCTGACGGAGAGCTGCGTTGCCCTCGAGTCCGTAGTCCTCGTCCCGGAGGATTTTCGTCATGTCCGTGGAATAGGCCAGAAGGGAGTCCTTCACGTCTATTGCAGCCTCGAGGTCTATCCCCATCACCGCCTTCAACTGCCAGAGTGACAGGTAGATGGCGTTTTCCGAGTTGAATACTTCCGGCACTGCGTTGGCCACCGTGGTCTTGGCACGCGCAAGGTCGAGTTCGGAGGCGCGGGAAGCGTTGTATTTCTTCTGGGTGAGTTCAAGGTTCTGCACGGCGTTGTCGTAAACGCTCCTGTACACGTGGTTCGCTTCCCTGGCAAGGAGCACTGCGAAATACGCCTGCTTCACCTGGTTGACCATCTCGAGGCGGGAGGAACGGGCCTTCTCCACCGCCAGGTCGACGCTGCTGCCGGAGATTTCAAGGCTTTTCCAGAGCTGGGCGTTCACAAGCGGCATGCTGGCGCTGATGCCGGCGTTCCACGTGTTCCAGCGGCCCACTTCTATTCCTCCGTCGGAAGAGGAATCCGTGCCGGTGCCGGCCGGGGGAACGTAGGCCACGTAAGGCACGCCGGTGCCCGCGTAGAGCTGCTGGATATGATACATTATCGGATCCACTATGCCGGAAAGCATGGAGGACATGCCGCCGCCGGAAGAATCGTCGTCATCGTCACCGCCCATATACATCACCTGCTTCTTGATGGTGCGCTGATACGAAGCCGAGGCGCTTATCTGCGGATAAAGCGCGGCATAGGCGCCCTTTTGTGCGTACCGCGCACGTTCGATTTCCATGTCGGCAATCTTGACCGACGGGCTCTCCGTAAGGGCAATCCGTATAGCCTCGTCCAGCGTCAGCACGACCGTCTCCTGCCGGGCGGTATCCGCCTGCGGGACGGTATCGGCAAAGATTGCCGCGGCCATGACCAACATTAAACTAACCATATGCAATAATTATTTATTTCACCGTCATCCTGTCGGAATCCGGCTAAATATGCCCGCCGCCCTGGGCTTTCAGTTCTTCGTCGACCTTGTTCTTTTCGTCCATGAGCAGGGTGAGGAGCCAGTCTTTCTGCTCTTCGGAAAGGCCGAGGTCACGGCAGGCGGATTCGTAGCGGTTGATGACCGCTTCCTGGTAGCGGTGGTAGACCATCGACTTGCGGATTTCGTCTTCGATGGTCTCGTGCTCGATTTCGTAACTGTCCTTGTAGTAGTCTTTGTAAACACTCTCCGAAGAGTACGACAGGCAGAAATAGAACAGGCCGGAAGCCAGGATCACGATTCCGGCAATGCCCAGCACAAGAGGAACGCGCTGAATCATCCCCAGCATGCCGAGGGTTCCGCCCACTATGAAAAGCCCGAGGGCTATCAGTTCGTTCTTATGGTATTTCAGAAGGGACAGCTTGAATTTCATAACTTGAAGGTATTCGACTTGCGGTTTTGTAATATCCTGATTTTCGTGGCATTTTCGGCTTCCTTGGCATCCAGGGCCTTTTGATAGGTATGCCGGGCCATCAGCATGGCATTGTTCTTATGGCGCATCTCGTCGAGGTTCTGCCTCAGTTTCCACTGCGACACGAGCATGGACACGAACGCTATGGCGAACATCACCAGGAAACCCAGCAATATGGTCATCTGGTTCTGGGCCTTGAGGCGGGCCGCGTCCTCACGCAGCCTGGCATTGTTCATTTCGGCGTCGAGAATCGCCATGTCTTCGTTCTGCACCTTTATATATATGGAGTCTTTTTCCGTCATGAGGTTCGACAGTTCCCCGTAGGCGTTCTCATAAGATCCCACGGCTGCGAAAATACCGTGTTTGAGGGCATGCCGGGAGCGGGCGGTACCGAGCGAGTCCGCGCTGGCCAGCGCCTCTTCAAAAAGCCCCTTGCTCTGCAGGTAGCACACGTCCATCTCGAGGCGCTCGTCCTTCTCTGTCTGCACCCTGTAGAGAGGATCGGACATTAGACGGTCGTAGCATTCCCAGAAACGGTCCCAGTCACCTTCGGCATTGTAGAGATAGGCCCGCGTCATGCAGGTTTTGATGCGCAGCGACGGGAAGAATTCCTGATAGACCTCCGCCCGGCGGCAGTTCTCCTCCGCTTCGGGGAATTCCTTCATTTTGATATACTCCTGCGCGATAAGTATCAGCAGATTGGGAAGTTCCTGCTCCGCCTTCGCCTCCTTGCAGTAATCCGCCGCCTTGCCGAAATTCTGTATGGCAAGCCACGAATTCGTACGGTAGCTCTGGATAAGACCGACAATGCGGTAGGAGTACATCCGCCCCAGGGCGCTCTTAAGCTTCGAGGCGCGCCTTTCCATGTCGCGGGCTTCCAGCATGGCATCCGAAGCCCTGCCGCAATGCAGCAGATACTGGCAGTATTCGTGAATCACCGAAAAATAGAAGGGACGGGCGTCCACATGCCCTTTCACAAGCTCCTTGATTTCCGCAACCGCCTCATCCATGCGGGCATAATCCCCCTGTGCAAAGCGAACCGGGAATTCAAGTGAGAGCCCCAGGCACTTGTAGCGGAAATTGTCGCGCTGCACCCCGGCATTGTAGATGGAGTCCGCCAAAGTGAGGTTGGCCGGATTGAACATCTGCATCCGCCCGTAGGCATAGCGCTGGAAAACGGCGTCATCCACCTTAAGGCGGTTTACTATCTGCGCCCCCGAAGGGACCGCCATCAGAAGGAGGACGGTTGCAAACAGCAGTCTTTTCCGGGAAAACGCCATATCACGCAGAAACTTTATACTGAATGTGCGGATGTAAGTTTGGTGGGGCCGGCACTCTTCTTCGGCGGGGTCACCGGAGGGACGGCCGCCGCAGGAATCTTCTTCTTCCAGGCGTAGACGAGAACGGCGATGCCTGCGATAACGAAAGGAATGCTGAGCCACTGCCCCATGTCGAGAACCATATTGTTTTCAAACTCCACCTGCGGCTCCTTGATGAACTCGATTATAAACCGCATACCGAAGCAGCCCATCAGGAAAGCCCCGAAGAAAAAGCCCCTCCAACTGCGGTCCAGCTTCTTCCAGTAATGCCAGATAAGATACAGTCCCAGAAGGAGATACGACAGTGCCTCATAGAGCTGGGTAGGATGCTTCGCCTCGGTTTCGCCATTACGTTCGAAAATGATACCCCATGGCAAAGATGTTACATTTCCATATATTTCAGAGTTGAACAGGTTGCCCAGGCGGATAAAGCATCCGGCGAATGCGACGGTTATGCATAGGTGGTCCATTATCCAAAGGAAATCAAATCCGTTGGGCTTGCCGTACCTGGCCGAGAACCACCACATTCCAAACAGCAGGGCGATGGCTCCGCCGTGGCTGGCAAGCCCTCCCTTCCATGGCATGAATATCTCCCAGAACCCAGCCCATGAGCCGAAATAATAGTCCGGCTGGTAGAAGATGCAGTGCCCGAGGCGGGCGCCTACTATGGTGCATATCAGCAGGGTATAGAGCAGCGGGTCGAGCAGTTCCTCCTTCACGCCTTCACGGCGGAAGAACCAGCGGAAAATATACCATCCGAGTATGAACCCGGATATGAACAGCAGTCCGTACCACCGGACCTGCAGACCGCCGAGATGGAAGATCACGGGGTCGACGTTCCAATGTATTGCGAGAGATATCATTTCCTGGCTTTTTCTGAGAGCTGAAGCTGCGTGATTACACAGGTAAGAAGTTTTTCCATGATGATGGGCTTCATGATGAAGTCGTTTGCTCCGGCATTGAAGCCCTTCACTATATCCTCATTGGAATTGAGTGCGGAAAGGATAACGATCCGGATGTCGGCGGTTTCCGGATCACTGCGGAGACAGCGCATCACTTCGAAGCCGTCTATGCCCGGCATCATAAGGTCCAGCAATATCAGGTCCGGTTTCTCTTCGGCCACGGCATCCAGGGCCTGCTGCCCGCCGCCTGCTGTGCGGATGCGGAAATTGAAGCGGGAGAGCATCTTCTGCACCAGCAGAAGGTTCAGCGGAATGTCATCCACTGCAAGAACGTTGAAAGAGGAATAATCGCGATCCTGTGCGTAAAGAGGTGTCATATTATTTGGAATTTTCGTCAAAAGGATTGTTGGGTTCAGGAGGTACTATGGGCAGGACGAAGACAAAGCGGGCGCCGCCCTTGTCGTAGGTGGTGTCGAGGAACACACGGCCGCCCATCTTGCCTGCTATGTCGCGGCAGATGCTGAGCCCGAGGCCGGTTCCCTGCACGAATTCATTCAGTTTGGTGAAGCGGTCGAATATCTTTTCGGCCTGGTCGGCAGGAACGCCCGGGCCCGTGTCGGTTACCGAGAAAGTGACGGAGCCGGGATTATCTTCCAGCGAGCATCCGAGCACTATCTCACCCTTGGGCGTATGCTTGCAGGCATTAGTGAGCAGGTTGATAATGATCTGCTGCACGCGGCGGGGGTCTGTCCGGAAGGAGTAGTCGCCCTCGAAGGCAGGCTCGTACCTCATGGTTACTCCTGGCTGCAGGCGGTGTTCCGCGCTGCTGATGGCCGCCTTGCACATGAAGCCGCACTCCCCTTCCTCGTACTGGATCTTGTAATTGCCGGAATCCATCGAAGTGGTGCTGAGTATGTCGTCGAGGAGCATGGTCAGCATCTTGGTATTGTTGACGATATGCCCCGCGAACTCATTCTTCTCCTCCGGAGTGAACGAGCCGTCCGGCAGGCCCAGCAGCTGGCTGAAACCTACGATGGCGTTCAGAGGCGTGCGCACTTCATGGCTCATGTTCTGCACGAAGCGCGTCTTGGCCGCATTGGCGAGATTCACCTTTTCGTTCGCTTCCTGGAGGCGTATGTTGTTCTTGCGCAGGGAACGGATGTGGATGATGAGGAATATCATTACACCTATCAGAAGCAGGGAAAGCAGGATCATAACAAGGCGCGTAACGTTCAAAACCTCCTGCGTCTTGTTCGCCAGTTCACCTTTGAGCGCGGTATTTCCGAGCCGGGCGTCAAGTTCCGCTATCTTGGATTTGTTGTTCTCGGCGAGCTGCCGCTCGAACTTGACTACCAGCAACCTCTCGATTTCAAATCCCTGCTCCTCATATCCGTAAACCTCCGCCACATTCGCTATATACTTTATTTCACGTACGAGCGCGCCCGCGAGGGAATTGATCCTGTTCGCATCGAAACGCCCTTCTATTATGGCGTCAAGCGTTTCAAACAGCAGCGTGGCGGTAGGACTGATATTATTCAGCTGGGGATCTGCAAGGCAATAGTCGCGGTGACGCCTGTAACTGCGGGCGTCTTTTTCGTAGGCGGCGAGTTTGGCAAGGTTATATTCGCAGCGCAGAGTGTCGAGATGCACGCTGGCTGCTTTTACAGCCTTGTTGATATTAATCTTTACGGAGTCGGAACCGATGACATAGGTATCGGCGAGGTCGCAGTAGAGACGTGTGGTGCTTTGACGCCTGATGACAGGGTCCTTGCTCTCCTCATATATTTTGATGGCTTTCTGGATGTAGGTTTTGGCGTTGATATAATCTCCCTGCTCGACATAGAGGGAGACCATGTAACGCTGGCTCATCCAGACTCCGTACGGGTCCCCGCGCCTGGTGGCCACCTGCTGAAGCTCCTGCACCAGCTCCATCGTCCGGATCAGCTTGCCGTGATTGTAGAAATAGTTCTGGACTATCTCGTAGGCATAATAGTAGTACTGCGGATACCCGAATTTGTCGGCTACGACCATGAGGTCTTCTTGGGCCTTCAAAACCACATTGTCCTCATCTTCGGTAGTGGGTGTATTGACCGGAATCCGACGGGCGGCATGCTTGAGGCGGTCTACATAATACAGCGTCTGGGCTTTTGTATCTCCCTTTGTAATGGCTGTCCGCAGAAGGGCTTCGCTCACTTCGGTGAAGCCGTCCTGCCCGACAAGCATTTCTGCCTGCTGAAAATACTTGAAGCACTCGTCGTCGATGCCGTACGGATTGTTCTGCGCCGGAAGCATCAGCATCAGGCCGAACAATGAAAGGACGATGGTAACAGTTTTGCGCATAACTTTCAAATATACGCAAAAAATCGGAGAGTTCGGTGAATGCCGTTAATTTTCGGTTATAACCAGATTCTTGATTTCCCAGGTGCCGGCACGTCCGTCGTCACGGGTAACCTTGACGGGATGGCCGGTGTCCTCATGGGTGTAACTGGTAGTCACACGCTGTTCCGCACCGACGGTAACCACGTCATAGTAAACGGGATACGAAGTCACATCGGTCGTCGTGGCCGTGTAGGTGTTGTTCGTGTAGTAGAGCTGGTCGAAATGATCGGGGAAACTCTCGCACTCGAAAGCTACGCGGAAGTTGGAAACCAGGTAGTCCGAAGGAATCTGGGCCTGGGCCTTGATATAGATCCAGTTGCTTCCCGGAGGATAGTTGATGTTGACCGGTGCGCTCCACGTCTGGCCGCCGTCCTTGCTGAACAGCATATGGGCGTCCGAACGCATGTTCTCCCTGCTGTAGAAGTAATTGCCGGCATGATAGAAGGTGATGGTGGCACCGTTCGAGCAGGACAGGTCGATGTCTTTCGAGGATATCATGGAGTAGCCTGCGAAACGGGCGTTGTGGTAATCGGTTTCCCATTCGGACTTGCTCACGTTCCAGCGGGAGGTAGGTTCCTCTATCGCACCCCAGGCCGACTGCGCCACGCCGTAGGACAGTCCTGTGCTGACGTTATAGTACGGATACCACAGATGCCTGTAGCACCGGCCGGCGCTGAACCATGTGAGCCTGAGGAAATCGTCCGTCCTGTCGTTTCCGCTCTGCCAGGTTTCACCGTCCGTGACCACCTCCCGGACTATCGAGTAATCTCCCATGTTGTTTTCAAGGAAGGTTTCTTCGTGGTGGATAGTGCCGGATGCAGCCTTGTTGGCCGTAACCTGGATTTCATAATGCACCGACTGGGAGGTTGCCGCATAGCCGTTTGCCGCCGGGACTTCCACGGTATATGTGATGAGGACGTAGCCCGGAGCCACGCCGCGGACCGTACCGTTGGAAGATACGGTGGCGATTCCGGTATCGGCCGACGTATATGTTACGACAGGCGTGCCCGTATAAAGCGTATCCAAATCGTAAGTGCCTTCGGTTCGTACATCGGAGCCGACCTTGACCACGAACGTAGGTTCCGTCGCCCAACTCACGGACAGGCCGGTCAGGTTATCGTCGGTAACGCTTACAGTGTAGGAAACAGGATCGGCAGCGGTATAGTTCCTGTATGCATCCGCCGAGGCCGTAATCGTAGCGGTACCGACGCCCACTGCGGTAACTCTGCCGTCGCTGTCCACTGTCGCGACCGTAGGATCGGAAGATGTGTAGACTATGGGGGCGCTGGCATTGGAAGTAGCCTTGTTGACGGCACTGCCGCCCACATTCAGCTGCATACCGTAGAAATCGAAGTACAGATTTCCGTCTTCCAGCTCGTTGGCGAAGGTGTCCCTGTTAGTGGAGTTGTTGACATCGTCCACAGGATAGTAGAAGTCGTTGGTGGGAGCCGCCACGACCCATACCGTGGTGGCACTCTGCGCAACCATCGTCTTGAAATAACTGCGGAAGGTCTTGATACCGTTCACATCGGTGGGAGTGGAAGTGTATTCGTCCCAATTGATGGACCTGCGATAGTAGTAGTTGTTATTGGTATGTCCGGGAATCAGGCTGGGGCCGTTCTCCACGGTCAGCGTCTCGTCCGCACCTGGAGCAAGCGGCTTGGGATACAGGGTATTCTCTTCCTGCTCGATGTAAAAATACAGGGGGAAGCGCGCCACGGTAAGACCTGCGGGCACGTTGAAATCCACCCATACTTCCTCTCCTTCGACGGCAGCCACATAATCCTGGGCGTCCACCGAAAGGGAGAACGGACGGCGGAGCGTGAGGTTCACCGTTCTTGTAAGACCGCTGCCGTTCTTGAATACTATGGGCTGTTTCCACACTTCACCGGGCTGGAGATTCTCCGGATTCGCACAGGTTACGGTTACCTCGCGCCAGTCGCTGTAAACCCCGCCGCCCACATTGGTACTTGCGATGGAGATGTTGCCTGCGGAAGTAACGATGTTGTTGCCGTTGGTGGCATCGCGGATCTCGGCCGTGATGCTGCCATTGTCATCAGTGGCGAAGTTGGTTCCGGTGCCGCTCTTGACATACATGGTGAACGAGGTCCCGAAAGTTATCAGAATATCGGTTTTGCTTACGTACAGGCGGCTGTTGTCATTGGCGATGTTGGTGAGTTCCTGTGCCATGGTGGAACCCTCGAAGTTGTTGAGGGCGATGCTGTTCACGGCATCATACACGGAATTACTGCCCTTTCCGTCCACACCCGTTATGTTGAGGGTGTAGCAGAAGTTGCGGAGGATGTTGTAATAGATATTGTCCCCCGTGCCCGTAACCTCGTGCGTTACCGGATCCTCGAACCGGTCCTTGTAGACGAAGTCCGCCTTGTAATAGTAGGTTCTCCACGTACCGCTCTCGTTCAGCTGGGCCTTGAGGATAATGAACGGGTTGGCGTCAGGACGGTAGGAGCACTCGTAGAGATAGTCGGCCTCGGCCGGATCTATCCACATGTTGTTGGTATCCATGGTGTCCGTACCGTCGGAAGAGTAGTAACTGTTCCATGAATTGTACTCGATTACCGGCGGCATGAATCCATAGTACAAGTCCGTGTTGGTGAGCCAGGAGTAAGGAGTATCCTGCTCCGAAGCCAGCTCGTAATGGGCGAAACGGTCGAAGTTTATCTGGAGTTCATCGTCCACGGTCTGGTAGTCTTCCGTGTTGGAGTTGAACGGGGCTATGGTTCCGTAAACCGGAGTGTTGAACACCTTGAACCCGAGGATACGGAAATTGGTTACGCTGTCGTCAACTTTAACCTTTACCTTGGAAAAGTTGCGGATCATCTTGATTCCGTGCATGTCCGAAGTCTCCGTAAGGGCACGGAAGTAGCGGCGGCCCCAGTATGCAAGACCTCCATTGTTGGTGACCAGGGTACGGACGAAGGTGCCCTCGTCCATGAGGTTCATCTCCATTTCCTCGAATTCCGGAATTGCCTTCGTGGTGGCGATGAACTGTATATAGCGGTCGCCTGCTGAAACGCTGGTGAGCTTGTCGACGTGGAACTTGGTGATATAATTCTCGGCAGCGGAGCCGCAGTTGAAACCGAATTCTTCCGCAGTAGGATGGGACTGGGTGCCGGGCTTGGCCTTTACAATCTGGTAGAGGATGTCGCCGGCGCTGAATACGGCAAGGTACAGGAACTTCACTGTAGGAGTTTCTTCCCCCATTTTGGCGCCTTTGGTGGTAATCCAGTCTTCCTGGTCCTGGGCGAACGGAAGGATAAGGCTGCCGTCAAGGGATATGGTTCCGTCATCGTTCTTCGGGGCGGAAATCTCTTCCCGCAGATTCTCTTCGACGCAGGAGGACGCAAGCGGCAGGAGCGAAGCTATTATAATAAGGTATGGGAATATCTTTTTCATAGGCTCTTATCTTATCAGTGTCGCGTTGCCGGCGGAATCGTAGTCGTAGAGATGTCCGTTGGGATGGTAAATATTGGTGGTGGAAGGATCGTCTCCCCAGTACCAGAGGTCGTACACGAAACGTACGGACTGCTTGTCGTTGTTTCCATTCTTCAGCGTGATGCTGGTTCCGGAACTGGAAATCGTCATCAGCCTTCCGCTTCCAGACCAATAGTCGGAGTTCGCGACATACAGGTCCGGGATGGTGCCGTCCTGCTGCCTGGCCACGATGAAAGCCATTTCCGCTTCGGTAGGGATTCTCCACCTGCCGGCCGGATAACCCGCTTCCTGATAAACCGCCGCGCGGGATACCGCCTGATCGAATGTTGGCAGGTTGGACGTCAACATCGCGTTCAGGGATGAGGAAACAAGGAACTTGGGAGCCACAATATTCTGGTCTTCAGCGGCCTGGGAAGTCGTAAGTATTTTCAGCGGCTGCTCCCATGCTGCGGTTGCGCTTTGCGTTCCTGTGTAATACAGATAGGGATAGAGAGACCATGAAGAGCCATAAACCTCTTCAGTGGTCTTGCGGGGATCTCCGATACGGTACACCTCGTTATACTGGGTGTTGTTGTACGTATAGGAATACGTATTGTTGCCGGTATTGAAAGAGGATATGCGGATTTCGGTGGTATAGTAAGTGGACAGACTGCCGGAGGTGGCACCTGCATATATGGTTGCGCCGTATTCCCTTGATGGATTAGGCATGGTTACCGCATTGCTATTGTTATAAGTAGACTCGGGATCCCTGTAATAATAATTACCTCCCTGTGAAAAACGGGTTCCGAACGGAGAATTGGCAACACGGGCAAAATAACCGTTCACGAAAACGTCGCCCGACTGTCCTTCACGGATCAGGCTGATGGAAGGATTCTGCACCACCGTAACGTTCTGGGTACAACCGTCCTGGTTTGTGATGACTGCATTGATTGTCACGGCACTGTACATGTTTTCCAGCGAATGATAGAACGTCACGTAACCGGGATGGGATTTGTTTACGATGATGTTGCCCGCATTGGTGGATACGCTCAGGCTGTCGGCGGTAATGGTAGTATTGACATTCTGAGTCCTGAGCGGATCGGCGTTTGAATTCTGATAATACTGAATCGACGTGATTCTTATGGACGAGATGGGAGAGCTGCTGACATAGGAGAAATACACGGTAGTCTCGTTGTTGATGGTCTGCTCCGGATGGTCCATTACGAGGTACTTGTACGTAATGAGCTCTCCAGGGACCAGGCCCTGCCCTCCTCCGGAAGCGTTCTCGTTCATCCAGGGAAGAATCTCGTAATCGCAATCCGGGATAATCACAAAGCTTTCCTTGTCGGCGCCGCCCAGCGACTGTACGCTGACGAACGTACGGTAGTATTTGTTACGCTTGAGGTCCAGCGTGGACACATTGGGGCTCAGCTGGTACTTTCTCCACTTGTAGTTGTCTTCGCCACGGATCCTCCAGGCGATGCGGAACACGACAGATGTGGCATAGTCGCTGAGGTCGCTCCAGGCACATGGGTAGGAGTAGAAGGGAATGTGGGAGTATTTATAATCCTCATGCCCCGCAATGACATCCAGGGAATCAAGTTCCGTAACCATACGGGAACCGTAATTCACATAATCGGCAGCCTGTACGGTATAATCCCCGTCAACCTTGCCGCGCTTTACCGCATTGGACACGCTGATTCCTATACCGGCGTCCAGGACCGGCTCCCAGACCTGGTTGGCCTCATCCTCGAACTCGTCAGGAATAAGCAGGAAGAACTGGATCTTGGCGGCGGCGCGGGAGACTTTGATCCGGCCGCTGGCGCTGCGGTTGTCTTCTCCGTCAGTCGTCAGAGTCACCGTGGCCAGTTCATCTGCAGACATCACGAAGCTCCCCTGAACAGTCTGGGCCGTGAAGTCGTTCTCCACTACAAGCTCCTTGAGGGTGGTGACGTCGGTATGGCCGTTGTAACTCAGCGGAGCGTTGCAGATTACATACAGCTGGCATGTTCCGGAGTGCGTGTCCCCGAACATCCTGACGGCGTCGGAATCGGTAAAAAAGACTTTCACCTTATAGACCGTGCTGTCTCCTTCGGCAACTGCTTCGGCACCACGGCCGAGGGCCACGAACACGGCGTCGGAACCTGTTCCGCCGTCAGGATAGAAGAAGCAGTCCACGCTTTTTACAAGGTTCTCGTTATATTCGTCGGCGCCGCGGCTGCTGGCCTTGGTGGCAAGGACAGGATTCAGCCCGCTCAGGGTAATCTCTATGCAATGGTCCGGAATACCCGTCCGGGAAGAGGCGGGCTCACGGTCGCATCCCGTCCATAAAAGGAGCGGGAGCAGCAGGGCCGGTATAGTTCTGAATATGCTTTTCATCGTTCCTTTCACTTTAGTTCGCATTCTGCCAGATGGTCCATTCGGTAATGCCTTCCATATTCACCAGATTGAGGGCAACCACGGCGTCGTTGGTGGCATCGATGTAGTAAATTCTCAGCTTGGCGTGGCTTGTTACCGACGCTTCGGAGTCTATGGGCTTGACGTAGATGTAGTTCATCACGTTCGGATCGATGGCGTTTCGTATCGATGCAACGCGGTTACCGTGATCGTCAAGGATGAAGTTGCCGTTCTCGTCACAGAAACCGAAAGCCGCGTCGCCGACCAGGGACGCCTGCCATGAGGCATACTTGCCGGCGCCCAGCTGGAAGAAGAACTTGCCCATGCGGTTGTTGATGTAAACGTTGCCCTGGGCGTCCGCATAGTCTATGTAAGCGGAATCGTAAGTGAGCGGCTGAATGACTTCATTGATGTTGGCGTTGTAGTCGAAGTCGAATTCCTTGAGATCCCAGGGTTGGGGAACCACTTCAAGTTCTATCTTGTCACCCGCCACGATAATGTTCATGTCATAAACGCGACCGCCTTCCAGGTCAGTGATAAACTGTCCGCTGAGATGCGGTGCATTGTCGTCATTGTAGTTTACCGTAGCGCCGGTAAGGCTTTCGCTGGTAACGGTCCAGTCGGACGTGGAGTCTTCCATCCAGTCATTGCCCCAGGAAGGATTGCTCCATGAACCCCAGCCGCTCCAATCTCCCCAATCGGCGGTAAAGGTATAGTCGGACTCATGGCTGGCATTATTGTTATACGCATTATTCCATTGATTATTGGTACTGATGGTTACGGTGACCGTTATTTCTTCGGAATTGCGGGTACGCGTACGGCTGCGCGATATGGTCCTGGTCTGCTTCTGGGTAATTTCCCTGGTACGGTTCTGGGTAAGCGTTCCGGAAACGTTGAGCCTGTGATAAACAATGGTGGCGGCTATCTTGTCCGCAGGCAGGGCTTCCCGTGGAATTGCATAGAGGAAGTATCCGGACATCAGGTCCTTGGCCGTTTCGGTAATGCCCGTATATGTTGAAAAATTGTTCTGTACCGTAGAGGCGGACACATACTGGAGCTGCTGTGAAAGGACATTGCCGCTGTTCAGGACATATTCCGGACTGGAGCCGGTAAACCTGGCGGTATTGATCCATGTCGGGAAATAAGCGGTGGAGTTGTCAAGCACCAGGGTACCCTTCTGGTTGAACCCCTTGAGCGTTACCTCTTCCACAAGATACCGCTGGCCGCTTACGGAATAACGTACGTTACTGGCGGTTTCGGTCCTGATGCGGTAGCGTGTCTGGACAATGGTTTCGGTCTGGGTCTGCGTCTGCGTAGCGTGATAATAACGCGTCCTGTTGTTGTTCCCCTGCCGGTAATAAGTACTGGTGTTCGCGACATTGAAGACGGGATCCCCGGTCGAGGTGGAGGTTTCCCCGTTCTGAGGATCTCCGGCCGTGCCGTTCGAACCGCCGGTGGTTCCGGAAGAAGTCTCGGTGCGCACCTCTCCTGGCAGGGTACCTTTCACGTTCAGGCGGACCTTTGCAATCGCATGCCGGAAAAAGAAGTCCACGGTGCCCGCGGTGCTGTAATCGTCCTTTTCCACATTCTTGTGGGGGTTTCCTGAGGTGTTGGTGCCCCAGAGAAGGTCCTTCTGCTTGGAAAGCTCGCTTTCCGAAAGGTTCTGGGCGACAAAGTCGTCATATTTTATGGAAGGCACCTTGCCGTCGTATGCCACGATGCTGTTCCATGTCTCCCAGGGGGCGTACGCAAAGAGGGAAAGGTTCTCGTTAGTGCTGGTGGGCCAGAACTCCGCCTTGCCGGAGTTTACCCAGGTGCTGCCGTTGTGGTAGAATCTGCGGTTGTTCAGCACCAGGCCGAACTTCTCATAAGCCGATGAATCCACGGCGGAAGAGTACTCCTCGCCGGCGGTGTAGAAGGCGTAAACGCCGAATCCGCCGCTCGGGTTTTTCAGCTGCAGGGTATCGATATCGGTAATGTCCGATACCGCCCTGGAAAGCGGCTTCCATCCTTCCGGAAGACTGGCGGCGGCTTTCAATTCCACGCTGCTTTTCAGATAGCCGTGCACAGGGATGCGCGGATGCCACTCCTTCTCGCAGGAGACGAGCATCAGCACCAGCGCCGCGGACAGCATTATATGGAGGAATCTCTTCATAAACATTTCACATTAATTTTCCATCAATACATCCTCACCTGCGTCGAGCCAGTTGACCACGTCCGCAGTGACCTTGATCTGTTCGAGGTCCAGGTTGATATTGTAGGTATATATCTTCCCCGCTTCCCAGGCATACACGGTGTTGGTGGTAAGGGATGCGGAAAGGGTGTTACCCGTGTATGAGTAATATTCGCCGGTTCCGTTTTTCCTGCGCGTGACGTCGAAGTTCACTTCGATGGTGGCATTGGTGAAGAACGTGTGCGGAATCATGAGGAGGAACTCTTCAACGTTCCAGGTATCGGTGGATGCGTCGTAGCAGACTTCCGCGGTTACGCCGGAAGTACGGTTGGGACGCGTGCCCACGAGCGAACCGGAAGGCCATGTCGGGGTTACGTGCGTGCGGCCCGTGGCGTCCGTGGAGGAGAAATCCGGCACGGGGATGCACTGGCCGAACACGGCTACGTTCCTGAATACGATATAGTTGATCTTCAGGTCCACCTTGTCGTTGTTGCCCTTGTCGAAGTTGACGCTCTTCACCCGGATCTGGCTCAGGGCATGATGGAAGAAAAACTTCACCTTGCCGTTGGCATTGCCGGTCAGGCCCTGCGTGTTGTCGTCGACCCAGACGGCCTTGCTCTGCTCCAGGCAGAGGTCGGAAACCATGAAGTCCACCTGGTCGCCGGAATCTTCCGGCACCACGTAGTAGAACCCGACCATGCCTTCGCGGGCGGAGCCGCTGTCGAGGAACGGTTCGACGATAGTGTTCTCGTTCGCGTTACCGCTGGTGTTGAGTTCGTTCCAGGGATAATACGCTATGAAGGATATCCTGTCCAGCTTGTTGCGGGGCCAGAAACGGCTATTGGCGTAATCGTAGGAATAGACTCCCGCGGAGTCGGATATGCTCACCGCCTCGTTGTAGAAAAGGTTCGGGGCGTTGTATGCGCCGGTTCCGGTCTGCCAGGTGCCGGCAGATCCGGCGCTCTGGGGATGGAAGTATCCGAACACTCCCATGCTGGTGCCGCTGTTGAGATGCCTCTGCGTTCCGGTAGTCGTGGGATCGCCCACAAAGTAGGTGGAGTCTGCTTTGGTAGTAAGGCCGCGGTTGGTATACCAGGAGAAATCGACAGGATACGAAGACTCCTCATAGCCAAGCAGGACATCGTACCTGACGTCGGTCTCTATCTTGACACATGACATGAGGGCCAGTGTCAAAAGTGCTGATATGAAGATTCTGTTTTTCATCTTATTCCTGTTCTGGTACTGCTATGTTGCTGTTGCCTACGCCCCAGTCATCATCCGACTCTACGATCTCCTCGAACTCGATGCGGTCGAGACCGGCGGATACTTTGTATATATAGTGTTTTCCGGCTTCCCAGGCCGTAACGCCATAGGCATCGGCACCTGTCTTGAACAGTTTCGCCCCCGCGGATTCGCCGGTATAGACGATCGGTTCGGGATGGCTGGGATCGGACGATGCAAATTCTATGTTGTAACGGAGGGTGAAGGTCGCATCCGGATCAAGTGACTGGGGAACGGCCAGTATGCTCAACAGGGTGGTCCCGGTCACGGTAAGGTTCGTACGGGAAATGTTGAAAAGCCCGCTGACACCCGTCCATACGAAGGGAACGGTGTTCGGATTCTCTATGATGCCGGACTTCCTGATATTGGTGAGGCTCAGCGAATCCACCTCAGCGCCGGTACCTTCGCCAAGCTGGAATTCAACAAGTGCGAGGGCGTGCCGGAAGATGAACTGCACCTCTCCGTCGGTAACCGCTCCGTGGCCGCCGGCATCGTTCTTATAGAGGTCTTTCTGAGGCACCGCGAACATGAGGTCCGTCATCCTGTCGGGATTCTCATTCTGGGTGAAACTGATTTTCGGCAGGCCGTCGGTGTCGTTGTCGTAGGCGGTGGTGGAGCCTGCCCTGTAGAATGTCAGCCCTGAGGCATTGTAAGGATAGTATGCCCAGAAGCTGAGGCGGTCGATGGCGTCGCTCACGGCATTCGCTCCATGCTCGTTCGGCCAGTATTTGAGGGGACTGTAGGTCCAGCCGCCGCCGCTCTGTTTGGTGACTGCCTGGTTGTACATGAAATCGGGAATGTTGGTACCTGCAGTGGAATCCGCAGCCCATGTGGAATCGTCGTGGTAGAATCCGTACACGCCGATGACCGCACCGGTGGCGAAGTCCGCGCCGGGAGCCACATAGGTCGAGTCGGCTTTGGTGCCGAGAGGGCGCATGCCGTAGGTCGAGAAGCTCACGGGTATGTCCACGTCGCTGAAATCGATGCTCAGCTTGACACACCCGGCCCCTGCCAGCACCACCGCCAGCACAGCCGCCGCTTTGATTGCATGTTTCACCAGTTTCATCATTTTTTGGGACCCACCTGCGCGGTCAGGCGCAGGGTGGGCAAAAAAGCATTATGGTGTAAAGATAGTGATAATTTTAGAGATTTCTGGGAAGTCCAATCTCAAGGCCGTCCTTCATCTCACCGGGATCGACGACGCCGTCATTGTCCTCGTCAACCCATACCTGGTAAGTACCGGTAGCCCAGTCTTCGACCTCAGCCTCGAATTTGACATCGTTCAGGCCGATGATCATGACAATGTTGTACTTCTTGTTCTTCTCGATGACAGGGAACTTGATGCGGCCCCATACGGTCTGGGGAACCTCGGAGTAACCGACGGGAAGTTTCTCGTCGTAAGTCCTCACGATGTAGGTAAGAGTTACGTCCACGACGGGTTTGGTGCCGGGGATAAGGATGATGGGATTGCTCTCGTCCTTGTAAACGTTGACGGCCTTCTCGGTAACGCCCTTGGGCAGATCAGCGGCAAAGTCTGTGATTGCGGTGAGGGGTTCTTTGAGACGGTCGGAGATTTCACTGTCGGCAGTGCCTGCGGTGACATCGGCGGGATTGTTGGAAAGGGTCTGGCTGAACTGGATGGCCTGCGCAGGAGTCGTGTCAAGAGTGAACACACCCGTATAGAGGTCCAGCTTGCCGGTCTGGTCGCCGGTCGCATATGAAATGGGAATATCCTCGATATCGGTCACGGCCGCGGCAGGGCTTCCCTCAGTCTCGGGAGCGCTGGCTACGACAATCCTGGAGATGGTGATCTTGGTTCCGTTGTCTGCGCCGAATCCGTTGGTAGGATCGATGCTGACGGGATTTGCCTTGACCACGAGTCCGTTGGCCTGGTATGCGGGATCGTCAGGATCGGTGATGTCACCTTCCTGGGAACCGCCGAGCTTGGAAAGGAGGTGCTGGAAAACGAAGCGTACCTTGTCCAGGGTGCGGGTGAGGTTGTTGTTGATCGTGTAGGTCACAACCGGATTTGAAGGGTCGGTGTTGTCGACAGTCTTTGTCTTGTAACCCCACATGAGGTCAACATTGGGCTTGTTCTTCGAGAATTTGTAACTCACGAAGTTGTGCTTGTGCTGAGGGCTTGCGGGATTGGAGGGATCGTCGGCTGCAAGTGCGGTGCTGAAGCCGATGATGCCGTAGGAGTTGTCGGCTGCAGTGGCTGTGGGATCCGCATAAGGTGCATAGGCAAAGAAACTCACCCTCTGGGCGTCGGCATTCTGACCGTTGGTAGGGTTAGGCCAGTACTTGACAGGCGCATAGGTCCATTCGGTGCCGTTCCATGTGATCTTCTCATTGTACATGAAGTCATTGGTGGCTCCGGGGAGGGATGTGTTCTCAAAAAGGTCCGTTCCGGTGTAGGTGGCGAATACGCCGAAGCCTGCGGTGGAATCCTTGAGGGCGGCAAGGTTCATGTCATCGGTAGAACCTGCTTTGGTGATGGTACGGCCACTGTAGGCGCCGAAGAGAACGGCGTCATCTGCGTACGTCTTGAAAGTGGTTTCGTTCTTGGCGCATGATGCGCTCATAACGACGGCTGCAACGGCAGCGAAAATGAAATACTTTTTCATATGATGATGTTATTTTGATTGTTATTCGGTTTAGTCAACATTCTTGGGCAGATCCACATTGGTAGTGCCTCCGTCACCCCAGGCCTCGACGGTAGCGTCAAGTTCGATGGAAGTGAGGCCGAGGAGAAGATTCAGGTTGTACTGCTTGCCCTTAACGAGGGTGAGTGCGGTCGTGAAGTCCTTGGAAATCTTGTTCTCGACAACGGAAACGCCGCCGTCAAGGTTCGCATCCTCGGTGCAGACATAGTAAACGATCTCCACGCCGGTGATTGTGGTGGCAGGGGAAGTGCTCGGGATAAGCATGACGTCGATGGTCTTGTCGAGACCGTCCTCGTCCACGCCGGCGATAGAAGGATAAGCGGTAGGCGCCGCATCGACGGAAATGGCGGCAGGAAGAGGTGCAACGGTAAACTTGGTGCTGTCCTCGGAGACATTCCATAAGCCGGTGTAGAGATTGAGCTCGCCTTTCCTACCGATGGTGGTACCGACGAGCTTCACGCTCTTGACGACAACCTTTGTTCCGTCAGAAACAGGGTTGACACCGGTGGTAGGAGATTCTGCGTCAACAACTTCCTTGATGTCGACGGCAACCTTTGCAAGGGCGTGCTTAAAGAGGATTTCCACCTTGCCGTTAGTCTTCTGCTTGGTGAGATTCTCGAGGGGATCGCCGATCTGTCCGATGAGATTATTCTCAACGTCGGTGTACTGAGCGGCCATTACTCCGTAGAGAAGGTCGATCTGCTCTTCGGAAGAAGCGGGAACCTTGAAGGTGATCTTTGCATCTTCGGCCATCTTGTTGCCGGTCATGGCAATGATACCCTCGTCGGCAGCTGCTGCGGAAGCGTCCTTGACAGTGCTCTCGGAGTCTCCGTTGATCGCGAGATTCTCTACGAAAGGAGCGTAGGCAAGGAAGGTGAGCTTGTCGGTGTCGGTACTGACTGCGGAAGCGCCATGCTCGTTGGGCCAGTACTTGACGGGGCTGTAGGTCCACTTGGAGCCGTTCCATGTAACCTGCTGGTTGTACATGAAGTTGGCCTTGGTGCTGCTGGAGTAGTCAGCGGCGTCAGTGTAGTAACCGAATACGCCGAAGCCGTATGAACTGGCTTTGAGAGTGTCGGTGACAAGAGTGGAGTAATCGGTAGCGGAAACAGCCTTGGTAGAGGCGGCCCGGCCGGCGTACACGCCGAACGAAACGGCTTCGTTGTCAGAGACCTTGACGGTGTCAACCTTTGCGCAGGAGCAAAGGACGAGTGCTGCAGCGGCAGCGAGAATCATTGATTTTTTCATAATGCTTTGTTTTTGAATTTGTTAATAATTTGTTTAATCATTTCGGACCCATTCGGGCGGTCAGGCCCGGATGGGCATTTGGTTTTTAGGCACCTGCGGTGTTGACAGGAAGATCGACATTCTCGGTTCCGCCGACGGTCCAGTCTTCAACGACTGCATCGAACTTGACCTCGGAAATACCGAGCCTCATGAGGATGGTGTTCTTCGTACCTGCGGCAAAGCCGGAAGCGAAGGTTACGTCGTGGCTGATGACATTCTCGACACGGCTGAAGCCATCCTTGAGGTCAGCGTCGTCGGTCGTTACATAATAGGTAATCTTGACGGTAACGGTAGTGCTCGCGTCCGTAGGGATAACGGTGTAGTACTTGCCGCTGGTGATGACATCCGCTGCAGTTCCGGTAACGCCGGTAGGCTGGCTTGCGGCTGCGACTGCGCCGCCGTCAAGAAGGAGGGAGTTGATGTTGGACCCGCTGACGGTGAGGGCAAGGGAGGCAGAGCCGCTCTCGCTTTCCCACTTGGGAGTGTTGGCAGCGGTGTTGTTGAGATTGAGGACTGCGGTCTGGGTCATGCCGGGAACGGTGAGTTCAACCTGCTTGATGGTGATCTTTACGCCATCCTGTGCGGTTCCGCCGGGAGCAACCTGATTGTAAGCTGCGACAGCCTGAAGCTTGATCTGGGCAAGGGCATGCCTGAAGTAGAACTTGATTGCGGTGCCGATGGCAGGCTTCTGGAGGTTATAGTAAGGGAAACCGGTAGTGGGAGTGTTGGTTCCGCCCGCGACGTTCGTCCAGGTCTCACCGTGGGAAACGCCCCAGAGAAGGTCTACCTGCTTGTCGAGATCGTCGGAGACTTTGTAAGTGACCTTGGGATCGCCGGAGTCATCGTTCTTGGTGAAGCCGATGATGCCATAGGAAGTATCGGCCACGGTACCTGCGGAAGCGCTGTTATGTGCGACATAAGGAGCATATGCGAAGAATGTCACCTTGTCCGCCTGTACAGCCTGGGCGGGATCGGTCTGACCGTCGGTATCACCGTTGGCAACCTGGTTAGGCCAGTATTTGATGATGTCGTAAGTCCAGCTTGCACCGTACACTCTGGTATTGTACATGAAGTTGGGCTTTGCGGAAGAAGAGTAGTCGCCGGTGGTCTGATAGGCGAACACACCGAATCCGGGAGTATGGAGAGAGTCGGTGGTCATCTCGCCGGGAGTTCCGGCCTTGGTGATGGCATTGCCTGAGTAGGCGCCGAAAGTGATGGGCTCGTCGATGACGGGCTTCTCGGTCTCGATCTTAGCGCATGCGCTGAGAACAAGTGCTGCAACGGCAGCGAGGGTCATAATCTTTTTCATAATGCTTTTGTTATTTGTTATGTTTATCATTTTCGTATTCAGCCGATTGTTCATATTAAGAATTGGTGTTGACAGGAAGGTCGACATTCTGGCCGGAACCGACGGTCCATGCGCCAACCTCGGTAACGGAGAAGCTGGTGTTGGTCAGACCGAGTTTCGCAAGGACTTCGTAAGCAGTACCGCCTGCGAAGGTGATGGCAGCGGTGCTGGTCTTCCTGATCTTGTTCTGAACGGCGCTGTAGCCTTCCTTGAGGGCGGTATCCTCGGTAATTACCCAATAATTGGCGATGATCACGAAACTGCCGCTTGCGACAGAACCGGGGATTATCATGGGAGAAGTCGTGGTGTTGAGGGCCGTAGCGGTCTCGGTAACATTGAATCCGGTCTTTCCGTGTACGGTCGTGGTAGAAGAGAAGGATGAGGAGTTGTAAGTAACATCGGTTTCGCCGCTCTTGCTGCTCCAGGATCCGTCGTTGAGGCTGAGGGTGCCGGTCTTTGTTCCGGCGGCCTTGAGTTCGAGGCTCTCGAGGACGATCTTGGTGTTGGAATCAAGATTCGCGGTGGTAGGATTGACGGCGTCCACGACGGCCTGCACCTTCACGTTCAGTTTGGCAAGGGCGTGATTGAAAGTGAAAGCGATCGTACCGGTGATGGACTGCTTGGTCTGGTCCTTCACAGGAGTGGCCCAGAGAAGGTCGATCTGCTCTTCCGGCTTGGAAGGAACGGTGAATGTTACGGTAGGGGCGCCGGCAGCGTCGTTGTCGGAAAGAGCCGTGATACCCTGGCCGCTGGTGGGAACATAGGTAGTAGGGACACCGGTCGAAGCGGTGACGGCGATGCGGGGAGCATATGCGAAGAAACTCACCTTGTCGTTGATGGTACCGGATTCGACCTCGGTTTCGTTCTGTCCGTTAGGCCAGTACTTGAGAGGGCTGTACTCCCATTTCGCAGGATAAAGAGTGGTATTTGCACTCTCATTGTAGGTAACCTGCTGGTTGTACATGAAGTTGGGTTTGTCACTGGCGCTCCAGGCATTGTGGAGGGTGTAGTAGGCGAACACGCCGAAGCCGTCGGCCGAAGCTTTCAGGCTGTCGGTGGTGATGTCTCCGTAAGTTGCCTTGACGGCAGCGTTTCCGGCATAGACACCGAATGCTACAGGCTCATCTTCGACAACGGTCTTGACATCGTCAATCTTTGCGCATGAGCAGAGAACGAGTGCTGCAACGGCAGCGAGGGTCATAATCTTTTTCATAATGTTTTGTTTTTTAAAATTATTATATTTTGTTACATTTTCATTTTTGTTACATCGGTATCTCTATTGTCGGTCCTTCTTCCCAATCCTCAACCTTGGCATCCATTCCGCTTGACTTCCCGTCAGGTGGCTCGACTTCAGGAATATCCGTGATTGCGGGATCGTCCACGCTTCCGATCACAAGCCTGTACATGGCGCGGTAACCTGGATTCGGAGCAAGGAGCTTTATCTTGTTACCCGTATTGAACGTATACTGTTTGGTCGTCGCATTGTCTATCAGCAGCGCGCTCACGTTGAGGGTGGAGTCACGCTTCGCATTGGGAACTTCACCGTTCGGAAGTCCGAAAGTGGTAATGATTCCGTCCACGTGACCGATACGGCCGGGCGTGTCGTCCATGGAAAGCTTCCAGTCACTTATAACCTGGATGGCCTCATCGCTACCGGTCACGTCCTTGGTAATCTCGAACGATTTGGCCATACCGCTCGTCGATGCGCGGACGGACTTGAGCAAATCTGCCTTTTCGGCATAAATTGACACCCACATCTGGCTCACGATGCTCTTCGGATAAACCGGAATGCGGATGGTATAGTATTCCACGGTCTCCTTATAATAGGATATCTCTTCGTCGTATCCGGCTTTGGTGTCGGCGTTGGCGGCGGCCATCATCTTCTTCAGGTAGGTGTAGTAGTACTGATAGTCCTCCGTCATCTTGGTCGTGATCTCGAACTCCTCGGACACGCCGGCGCAGATAACTTCCGGATTCTCAACGACTTCCTCATTGGCTCCGCGGCTGATCCATGAAGCGGAAGTGGGACGCAGGGTCGTTTCAGCACCAGAGAAGTCGGTCATGTGGTCGAACTGCAGCTTCCAGTACTCCTCAGGGCTCTGGGTAATCATGTACATCCTGTAGCGGCCTTCGGGAAGCTGTACTTCGCAGGAATCGACATTCGCGGTGGTGAGCGTCGTGTAGTATTCACCGTCGCGGAAGAAATACATGGTAACGCCGGTAGGCTTGATTCCCTCAGGATAAGCCGAGACGCTCCAGATGCACTTCACTATGACCCTTACGGTAGAACGGTAGATGTTCTCGAGCGGACGGCGTTCGCATCCGGCGAGCAGCGTAAGTGCGGCAAGCACAATTATCCACAGTCTCTTTCTCATCGCCCGGCCCTCCTGTATTTTCCTGAACTGCTGAAAATGTACTTGGCGCTGATGCCAGCCTTCGTAGGACCGAACCACGTGAGTTTGCCGTGATGCTGGTAGATAAGGTGCTGGTCGGTGGAATCACCGGCGTAGAAGCGGTAGTGGGTACCCATCCAGCCGCCGCCTATGAACGCATCGAGACGCCAGGATTCATTCAGTTTCCAGGCGTAGCCGTATTCAAGGCCAACGGTCTGGAATTCACCCTGATAACCCTTGTGCAGAGGTTCGATGTCGTAGTAGCCGGCAGCGAGGTCCAGTCCGACGAAATGTCCGCTCAGGACGTCCATCCTGTGGGCGGGATTGTGGGGAGACAGCCAGCGGCGGCAGCCGATGTCCCACTTGAGGATTTCCCAGGCGCGGTCGTTAGCCTCGCTGACCCACCAGGGGAAGGTATATTCTCCGAGCACGCTCCATTTCTGCCCGATCGGGACCTCCACGGAGAAGTTCGGAGTAAAATACATATAATCCGCCACGAAACCAAGGTCATAAACGACATTGGTGGAAACAGCGAAGAGAGGCCAGTGGTAACGTGGCGGATTACATGATAAAATGTCTGAATCAGAGAAAGTCAGGGTACCCGGTTCTGCCTGGTTGGCCTGGACGGCCGGGAACGAAGGAGCGCCGAGACGGGTTGAATCGGCGGATGCGACACCTGAAGCTGCGGCGCTGGCGGTGGAATCCCGGCCGAACAGGGGTTCGTCGGGAACATCGAGAAGATCGTCGTTCACCAGGCCGTAAATGTCGGGAATGCCCAGGATGATAGGGGTTCCTACGGGGAACACAAGACGGAAGGCGGCGTAACGCAGCTTCTTGAAGTAGCTGGAATACAGCTGCTTATATGCAGGGACAGCTTTCAGCCTGGCCTCTTTCACATCGGGAGAGGCAGGAGAATCGATAATGTCAAGTATTGCCTGGCGGGAAGAAGCCGCAAGGCGGCGGTCGGTCTCCACCATGGCACGGAGATCGTTCCATGATTCGTCGCCGGGAGCGAGGGCAAGCTTCGATTCGAGATCGGGATATGTCGCAACCAGGTAACGGCGCATGGATTCAGCCCTGCGCTTCGAAAGGTTCACGTTGTACTGGTAAGCTCCCTCGGGCGAGGAATATGCAACCACCTTGACGGAATCAAGGGACTCGAGGCCGTATTCGGTGAAGATGCTGTCGAGACGTGCAAGCGTCCGGGAATTGTCGAGATAGTCGGAACGGAAGGTCGCATCGTCGAAACGGAAGAAAATGCGGATGTCGTAAGTGCGCTCGTCAACGCGCACTATGTCCGTCTGCGCGCGTAAAGAAAAAAGGCTCAGTGTCAGGAACGCAATCGCCACGGCAACCTTGCGGCCCGTGGAGACGATTGACAATAACTTCTGAACCAAATTAAAGCGCATTACCTTCTTTGATGCCGGGCCTTTGTGCACTGTTGCACCGGCAATCTGAAAAAAGTTAAACTACCTTTTGATTTTCAAGGGAAACTGAAGAAGCCGAATTATCCCCTTTGTAGGTAATACGCCCACTTCGTTGTTTCCGGATGCAAAGATATGTCAAAAAAATTTATCTTGCAACAATTATTTTATTTTTTTTCAAAAATTTTTACGGATTCATGAAATATTTACGTATCCAACAAAAGGGCATTTAATAACGATGTACGCGCATAATATATAATAATAAGGTAGGAGGGGGGGCGAAATACGCCCTGGAGGTGCGCAGGAAAGCAAAAATACGTTTTAAAAAAATATTTCACATTTTGTAAAAAAAATTTTGGATTTAAAAAAAATTGTCATATCTTTGCAGAAGTAGAGATATTATGACAAGAAAGGCTCCATACTTCCTTATCCTCCCGGTGCTTGCAGGCTTTTTGTTTGCATGCGCGAAAATTGACGACATTCCCGGCCCCGGAAATGCCAATACAAGCAAGCAGAAGATGGATTTCGACATACTCGTAACGCGCGAAGGAAAGGTTGTGGAGAGAGGCCGTTCTGGTATAATGACCAGGGGAACGTCCGTTTTTGAAACCGGCGACAAGACCGCCACCATGGATACCGACATCCCTTTCGGCCTCATAGGAATCGACTATGAGAACGGCACCCTGGTGCTCGACAATGCGAAAGTCGGCAGCGACGGCACCAATTACGGAGCATATTTCGACCAGTACCTCTGGTCTTCCTCAAACAAAATCAGCTTCAGCGCATATTATCCCTATGTAGAGGCAGTGAGTTACGGGGACGATCTTTCAGACTATTCGATTCACTACTCAGTATCCGATACCGAGGCCGGTCCGCTGGTGTCCAAGACCGTGGAAAAGGCTGTGAATCAGCTGAATATGGTTCCGCTCGTGTTCCAGCACATCACCAACGACATCGGCTACAAGATCTGCGATGTCACTCCGGATCCGCAGCTTCAGGGGCTCATCCACCTCCGCAAACTCACGGCGACGAACGTCGCGCAGGCAGGCGTCTTCATAAATGACGTGCTTTCCAACTCAGGCACCTGGCACAGACAGGCCTTCTACCGCAAAGTGGTTGTCTTTGAGGGGGATGCGGTCATCGGGGCAGGCTCCGAGAACGAGAAATTCGTCGGGTACGACAGCCTGGTGGACCACATGTCCGAAAGCCACCGCTATTATTCCATCCCGGACGACATCGAGATAGGAAAACAGTGCGTAGAGGTCATTTACGACGTGGACGAGTTCGAAATCGGAGGTTTCAAGTACTCTGCGCTGAAGAACCAGGTAGCAAAATATATGCTGTACGGGCTCCTTCCGGACAATATCTTCGTTTACGGCAAACAATACACTTTCCATCTGGGGCTCGACCTCAGTACAATATACAAGAAGGTTAGTTTTTCGGCCTCGGTAAGTGACTGGGAAACAAAGATTTACGAAAATAACGACGATTTCTGATGGCCCTGACACTTATCATATTCCTGCCTGTTGCGGTGTGTCTTTTCTGGCTGGTGCTGACCTGCCTGCTCACATCAAAGACCGAAACATTCCACGAAATGGTGTGTCTGTGCCTTGCCTGCGGCATATACCTGTTCTCGGACGCATGCCACGCCACCCAGGTTAACGGCAGTCCGTTGGACACCGGATCGCTGATAGTCGCGCTGTTTGCAGGGCCATGTATTATTCCTTTGATAATCATGTACTTGCAAAAACTGATTCATCACAGGAAAAGGCACTACCTGACTATGTTATGGGTTATGATTCCGACCATGTTATTCACGGGCGGAATCCTTCTTTATTACCTGAAATTCGACGAAAGGGTTAATCAGGCCTTCGAGATTATCGTAGGGCCTGTTTTTCATGGTGTCCTGGCATGCGAACTCGTAGTCCTTCTCATTTATATAATAAGGTTGCTCACTTTCAGCCGGATTCTGAAAGGAAGCGTCTTTTCGATGCTTTTCAAGGGGAAACCCATAAGTCTGGCACGCCTGCAGATAGGAATCATACTCGCCCCGCTATCCATTATGGTTATTCGAATCGCTGTTGTTTCGGATAACCTCTATACCGCACAGCCGTGGGCTGCAACACTTTCTGCCGTTATCCTGGGGTCGTTCCTGTTCATATTCGCCCTGAATTCGCTTTTCGGAATGAAAGCAACCGTGACGCTGAAAGATTTACGCTATATCATTCGCTTCAATTACAACAGGGAAAACAAGATGGAGGTTGTGGAATCGATCATCAACGAACTGATTGATGAAGCGGAAGAAGAGGCTCTGAAGCGCATTCAAGAGAGGATTGGAGAGAATCTGCACCTTGACGAATGGCACAGTGGCAATTCTGAAAACATGCCGAAACTCGCCAGCCATATATTCTCCGCTGTTTCGCAGTCATGGGACGAAGACAGCCTTATTTCCCGCTTCCAGCACCTTATGATGGATGAGCAGATGTTCCTGATGCCGCGCCTGACTCTTGATGATGTTGCAGACAGACTGCATTCCAACAAGACTTACGTCTCGAAAATGGTGAACAACACCTACAATCTTGGATTCCCGGAACTCATTAATATACTGCGTGTTGACTACGCAGAGCAGTACATACTGGCCCACCGTGACGCAAAACAGGAAGAAATCGCACAGGAATGCGGATTCTTGAGCGCATCATCATTCAATACGATATTCAAGAAAGTCACAGGCACGACCCCGAAAGTATGGCTTGCATCAATGGACAGAAATGGAAATAATTGATTTCTCGAAATATAACGTACTGGCCGTCGACGACGTCCCCCTGAACCTCCTGCTGGTGGAAAAAATGCTTTCCCGCTTCAATTTCCGCATCAGAAAAGCCTCCAACGGGAGCGAAGCACTGGAAGAAATAGCCAAAGAAAAGCCGGATCTGATACTCCTGGACCTTATGATGCCCGGGATTGACGGATTTGAGGTGCTGCAGCGCATTCGCGAGAATCCGGAAACAGCCGGTATACGCATTGTAATCCTCTCTGCGCTCAATTCCAACGAAGATATAGTAAAGGGTTACAACATGGGGGCAAACGACTTCATTACAAAGCCGATAATACTGGAAAAACTCGTAAATTGCGTAGCTACGCAGCTCCAGTTACTGTAAAAAGAGGCTAATTCTGCTGAGATTTGGAATAAACCGAAGGAGAAACGCCGAAATACTCCTTGAAAGCAGAAGAAAAATACGCCTGTGATGAAAAGCCGCATTGAGCGGCTATTTCTGTAATCGGGAGTACACCCTCAACAATAAGGGCAGAAGCTTTCTTCATCCTTTCAGCCTTCAGGATAGCCGAAGGAGACTGCCCGCATTCAGCTTTGAGCTTACGGTTGACGTGAATGCGGCTGAGCCCCGTTGCCGCCGCGATGTCCTCTACAGAGAAGTCCGGATTGGACAGATTCTCCATTACAAGGGACATCACGGTATTATAAAATGCAACATTAGAAATGGGAACATTTTGCGTATCAGAGCACTTCTGTTGGGGTTCCGCCTTGATTACTAGCTGGGGCTCAGGTTCGGGCACGGGCTCCGTCTCGGGCTCGGCGTCATCCTTTGCAGGACGCCGTTTTATGAGGTGAGAAACAAAGATGTAACAGGCAAGCAAAAGCAGGCAGACGGCAGCGATCATCCAAAGACTTACGCTCTTTCCGGGCTTATAAATAATAGTGTCGGGCTCTTCCGTTTCTTTCACAGGACCGGGTTCAGGCCCGGCGGCAAACAGGCCCTCCGGAGCAGAGGCACGCTGCACGAAGCCGTCCAGAGAGGAATAGTTAAATATCCTTCCTGACGCATCCTTCATCCACAGACGGCCCTGGTCGTCAAAATCAACCGCAGCTATAGAATCGCTTGGAAAATCCCCTTTGGCCGCGGAATATACAAAACTCTTTCCCGTGGTTCCAAGGCGGAGTATTCCCCTGCTCCTGGTCGCAATCCACAGAGAATTGTCAACAGGACTGATTATAGAATTTGAAACACAATCAGAATTTGAAACATTTACACAATCGGCTGATGCACAAATACTTGTGCACACAGCAAAGGCTAGTATAGCCAGGCGCCTCATTGTGTGAACGAAATTTTGACGCGACGCAGGCCTCCCATCCACCCGGTAATCAGGCGGTTCCAGACCGCACCGCCGGAGAGTTTCACGAGGCGGGCCTTGCGCTCGTCGGCACTAAGCGACGAATCGTCAAGGATAGAAAGGATATCGGATTTCTCGGTGCCGAAATATGTCGAGGCCACGCCGTCGCGAAGCCCTTCCCAGTCTTCGACGCAGGAGTTGATAGTAATCGCATCAGCCGGATAGCCGGCAGCTACCAGGGCATTCTTTACCGACTCTGCCCTGCGCCTTGCAAGCACCAGGTTCCAGGAAGTCCTTCCTTCCGGGGAAGAATAGGAATCTATCACTATGCCCGCAGGGCGATTTTCAGTATTTGCAAGAGACTGCAGCTCCGCAAGGATCTGCTTGTTTTCTCCATACCAGGACTGCACGGAAGTGCGTCCGACGGGGAATCCGACCAGATATTCTCCTGATTTTGCGGGAGCTGAACTCTCTGAGAATTCAAAATCCGAAGCAAAGTCTATGCTTACCTCGGTACGGCGCAGGAAATAGAAGCAATTCCAAAGGAGGTCGTCCCATGCTTCACCCGCCCAGAGGTCCTGAAGTTTCTCTTCGCGTTTCTCCCCTCCGGCACGGATTATCTGGAGTGCCTCGTCCTTCCATGCCTTGTCGCCCGACTTGAGGTACCTCACTGCGGAGTCCCAGTCTTCGGGGACTGTCTTGACCACGATGCAGGAATCCGGCAGGAAGGGATACTTCTCCTTAATAAGATCCACCACCTTTGCGGAACGGAGTCCGGCAAGTTTTGTATTCCACGCAAGGGTACCTTCCGGAGAGCCGTAGGTGCAGACACTTATTTTCCCGATCCGGGAACCGGCACGCGCCGCGATGCTGTCCAGCACCGACATCGCGTATGCAGTCTCGGAGCCGGGAGCGATCGAGGACTTTCCCGCCTGATGCTTCAGCACTACGTTATACGCGCCGCCAGCCACCGGAGCGGCCGCTCCAGACAGGCAGTGCAACGCCAGCGCGGCGATGCATACGGCAAGTAATTTAAAACATTTTGTCATTCGTCGGGGTAATAGGACTCGAACCTACGACCCTCTGCTCCCAAAGCAGATGCGCTAGCCAACTGCGCCACACCCCGCAACAATCATACAAATATAGTTATTTTTATTAACTTTGCATAGAGTTTATGATTATCGAAGCCAACGGAATAAACAAATCCTTCGGAGACCTGCAGGTGCTCCGCGGAGTGGATTTTGCGGCGGAAAAAGGAGAGGTCGTCGCGGTTACCGGAGCGTCCGGAGCCGGTAAGACCACGCTGCTTCAGATTCTCGGCACGCTGCTCTCTCCCGATTCGGGAAGGCTGCAGATCGCCGGCACCGACGTGCTTGCCCTCGGCAGCCAGGCCCTCGCGGCGTTCCGCGGAAGCAACATAGGCTTCGTCTTCCAGTTCCATCATCTGCTGCCGGAATTCACAGCCCTCGAAAACGTGATGATTCCCGCCCTCATCGCAGGGCGCAGCCAGAAAGACGCATCCCGCACCGCGCATACCCTGCTTGAAGAAGTCGGGCTGGCGGACCGTCTGAATCACAAACCTTCCGAACTTTCAGGAGGAGAGGCCCAGCGCGTCGCCATCGCCCGCGCCCTCGTAAACCACCCGGCCGTCCTCTTTGCGGACGAACCCACAGGAAACCTCGACTCCGCCACGAAGGACGACATCCACCGTCTCTTCTTCTCGCTCCGGGAACGCCTCGGCCAGACCATAGTCATCGTCACGCACGACCCGGCCCTCGCCTCCCTCTGCGACCGCGCCCTCATGATGCGGGACGGCCGCTTCGTCTAGCGAAGCACTTTTTCAGAGACATTCCAGCCCTCGACATGGATCGCAGGCTTTGCCGGCGCGTCGGTACGAGCTATTTCAAGGGTGACGGTTTTTGAAGCGCCGGGCAGGAGGGTGAAATAATTGTCTGAGGTGAAGGTATATGGCACCGGCAGGCCGTCGTCTCCCAGCAGCAGCACTTCGTTGAAGAAAGCGATCTTGCCGGAAGTGTTTTTCAGCGTCACGTCGAAATACAACTTGTCGGCATCCGAACGCTTCTTGAGCGTACTCTGCACTTTAGCGACAGGCATGTCCTGCAAAGGCTCGAAGCCAGATGCGCAGGGACCCGTCAGCGTCCCGGGCACATATTCCGCCGTAGAACGCCAGTAGAAGTTTTCCGACAGCAGCCGTCCCCTCGCATCCCTCGCTTCCAGCGCGATGAAATGCACCGGACTGATTTTCTCCGGGATTTTCATGCGCATCAGGTCGCACTTCACCCCGTCGGCAGGCACGTTCACTCCCGACACCGTCCAGGTGGCGATCTTCCTGCTTGAAAGGTCGTAAAGGCGCGCCGTCACGCTGATTCCAGAAAGCGCGGTCAGCCTGTCGTTATAGACCGAAACCGTATTCTTTGCATAGTCGAACTGCACGTGTACCGGTTCCAGCGCATGCATAGTATGATACAGCGCGGCGGTGGGGACGAGATACCAGTCCCACATATGATTCTTGATCATGGGGATGGGGCTCGCATGACTCCAGAAAAGGGTTCCGGTGCAGTACCGGTCACCATACCATAATTTATTATAATTCCACACGTCCCAGATCGCCTTGGCATTCATCGCGCCCAGCACCTGCGCCTTCCAGCCATACTCCTTGATCGTCTTCGACTCCCCGTAATTATCCGCAAGAGCCTTGACGGTGGTGGTCACCTTTCCGAAGCCGCTTCCGTCCAGATAATCCCAGACCGCCCTGTCCATGGGCCATATCTCCTCCGGACGCAGGAACCTCTGAAGCGAGGTATAATGCGGCATTCCGGTAAATCCGTAATCCGGGTTGAACACGTTCACGCGGCTGCCGCGGGGAGATGCCTGATCAAGATAGTGCAGCATGGGATTCACCTGCACATAGGGGCTGCCGTCGTGGATGCCGTCGCACTCGCTCTGCTGCTGCCAGGGGCGGGTGCCGTCCAGCCGCTCCAGCAGTTCGCGGGTGCCGCTGACCTCCGTACTTTCGTTCGAAGCCACGTAGAACACCACGCAGGGATGGTTGCGCACGCGCTTCACGCTCGACTCCACATTGGCGAAATACGTCGCCACGTCGTGCGGATGCCGGGTATCCCCCGTCATGAAGAATTCTTCCCACACCATGAAGCCGTATTCGTCGCACAGCCGATGGAAGAGGTCGCTTTCCACTATGCCGCCTCCCCAGAGCCGCAGAAGGTTGAATCCGCACTGCGCGCTCATCCGCATCACCGCCTCCATGCGCTTGTCGCTGTCGCGGAGCATCGCCTCCGGAATCCAGTTGGACCCGCGCACGAAAATCGGTTTACCGTTGATTACGAACAGTTTGCTGCCGTCAGGAGTATCCCTCGTCGCCACCACCTCCCTTATGCCGAAGGTGGTTTCCGTCTCATCGCTCAGCACCCCTTCGTCAAACACCGACACCTTAAGTTTATATAGCGGATGCTCCCCCTTCCCCAGCGGCCACCAGAGTCGTGGATCGTCGATATGCAGCCCCTTTACTTCCTTGTTCGAGAAAGTGACCTCCTGCACCTCCTCCCGGTAGAGTTCCACTGTCTTTTCAAAGGTACGAGCCCCGATTCCCGGCCCCGTAATCTCGCATGCCACCCTTGCCTTATGGGTTTTTGGGCTGTCCACATAGCGGCTGCCTACCTCGACGCTCACCGTCAGGTCGGCCGCGTCATAGTCGGGATGCGCCAGCTTGCAGCGGACGAACGGATGCCGCACGGTCATTCCTCCGGTAGAATACAGGGAAATGCTCCGCCAGATGCCGGTATTGCGGTCGCGGACACCGTCCCAGAAGGTAAAATCCCATCCCACGCTCATCAGCATGGTGGAATTCAGACCGATGTTACCGTCGCCGCCGTTGTTGTATTCTCCCGGAGCGCCCCATGTCTTCTTGCCGGGCCTTCCGGGGAAGTCCACCGGATAGACCAGCACCGCCAGTGCATTGCGTCCGCCGGGGTTGGCGAACTCAGTGATGTCGAGGTGGTCGTCGCGGAACATGCCTGTCAGTGTGCTGAAAAGATGCCCGTTCACCCAGAACTCCGCCCGGTAGTTTATTCCCTCCGGATGCAGCCAGATTTTCCTGCCGGAAAAGCCGGCGGGGATGTCGAACTCCGTACGGAACCAGTAGGTATAATAATCGCGCCCGACTTCGTTGATATCAGGAATCAATCCCTTCGTAAGCCGGTTGTTATCAGAAAAATACGGATCCGGAAGGACGCCGTTTTCCACAAGGTTGGTGAGTACCGTCGCCGGAATGCGGGCATTCATCCAGCCGCTGTCGTCGAATCCCGGCTGTGAAATCTTTTCCGCCTGCCCGGCCTCCGAAGCCCTGCACATGCGCCATCTCCCGCCGGCCTCCGAATCCAGCTTTGTTACGGAAGACTCCGCCACGGCGGGTATAACGGCGAATACCGATATGATAATGATTGCAAGACGTTTCATTTTATTTGTTATTTTTGTGGTGTTCTACAAAGATAGCAAAATGAAAGCTAAATTCCTTGCATGCGGATTGTTCTTTACCGCAATTGTCTCTGCCGGGCTTGCCCTTTCCTCATGCGGCCCGAAAGACGGATGGACCGAAGCCGAACGCCGGATCATTTCTGAAACCCTGGCCGGAACCGACTCCACGGGGAGCCGCATCCTGCGTGTCCTGACCGTTGACAACCCAGAAGATTCGCTGGTCCTGCGCACTCCCTGCAAAGACTTTACGCCGGAAATGCTGGACACTCCGGAATATACCGCACTGGCTTCGCTGATGATTTCCACCGTGACGGACCCGTCGGAGGACGGAGTCGGAATCGCCGGACCCCAGGTCGGAATTTCCCGCAGGATCGTTGCCGTACAACGCTTCGACAAACCTGGCGAGCCCTTTGAAGTTTACCCGGACATACGCATCACGGCCGTCCGGGGAGATACGGAGCCCGGCCCCGAAGGCTGCCTTTCGGTTCCCGGCCTACGCGGAGAAGTCATGCGCTACAGGGATATAGATATAACGTACGCGACGGCCAGGGAAGGCTCCGGTGCCTCGGAAACCGTTACGGAACGCATCCAGGGTTTCACGGCCGTCATCTTCCAGCACGAATGCGACCACCTCGACGGCATTCTCTATACAGACAAGGCCATCAGCGTATCGCAACGTTAAGCCGGCTTCACCGGCGTCTACGCTAAAGATTAGGGTTTAGGGCCTTCCACTCAGAAACCGGAGGAACTATGCCGAGGGCGACGATCTCGTCGCGCATCTTGCAGAGGTGTTCATAGGAGACCTCCAGCGCCGCCATCTCTTCTGCGGTTCCCTTCGGAGCGGTGAAGTGAACACCGGTTTTATCGATTACCGTGGGCATCGCCATGAAGACATTCTTCCATGCGCCGTCATTCACGTAGCAGCCTGCAGGCCAGCTGAAAACGCTGCCTCCCATGGCCGCCTCTATCATCTTCACCGCCTGGTAGGCAGGGCTCTGGAACGAACTGCGTCCGCGGAGCTTGATGATGTTGCTGCCTCCCTGTACGGTCGCATGCTTGATTTCCTCCCATTTCTCCGCGCTCAGCGCCATCTCCGAAAGGGGCTTGCCGTCTATCTTCACCTGAGATGCGAAAACCGCCATCGCCTCCCCGTGGCCGCCATAGGTAAAGGCGCCAGTAACCTTGCTCTGCTGCACGCCGAATTCGGCCGCAAGGGCTTCCTGGAGACGGGTGCTGTCAAGGGCCGCAAGGCTGGTGAGCTGCGAAGGCTTCAGTCCGGAATGGATCAGCGCCGTAAGTGCGGTCACATCGGCAGGATTGAAGATTACCACCACGTGCTTCACATCGGGGCAGTACTTTTTGATATTGTCGCCGAACTCGGCGGCTATCTGGCAGTTGCCCTTGAGAAGGTCTTCACGGGTCATTCCCTCCTTGCGCGGAGCGCCGCCGGAAGAAACGATGAACGAAGCGCCGGTGAAAGCCTCTTCCGCATCTATGGTCGCGGTCACATTGGCTCCCTCGAAGGCGCAGTGGTCGATTTCCGCCTGCACACCCCTGAGGCCGGGTTCATAGATATCGTAAAGACACACGTTGGGAGTAAGTCCGAGCATCAGGGCGGACTGGGCCATGTTGGAGCCGATCATTCCGCCGGCACCCACGATGACAAGTTTTTCGTCAGAAAGATATTTCATGATAATTAAATGTTTACCCACTTAAGGGAACACAAAGGTAGTTATTTCTTTTGTTTTTTGGATATGTAAAAAATGATTATATTTGCATGTTGTAATTATTTATGGCTCTATTTCTTACAAAAGACCTCGACGACGACGCGCACTCGCGTCTCGGAGTTTGGCATATCACTGAAACCGAGGCAGAACTTAAAGCATTGTCATCCATCCCTTCCGACGAACTGGAAGAAATCTCTTTCATAAAGAGCGAATCCCTGCGCAAGCAGAAACTTGCCGTACGTGCACTCCTGGACTGCATGTTCGAGGAGAAAGTTTACCTTTCACACCACGACAACGGCAAACCCTACATCGAAAACAACGCAACGAACATCTCCATCACCCACACCGACAAATACGTGGCCGTAATCCTCAATGACCTCGACGACGTGGGAATAGACTGCGAAAGCCTCGACCGCGATTTTTCGGCCGTAGAGAAGAAGGCCCTATCCGAAGAGGAAATCGACGATCTCGACGACGACCGCCGCAATGAGCAGCTGGCCATCTACTGGTGCGCCAAGGAAGCAGTCTACAAGAAGCTCTCCCAGTACAGGGTGGACTTTGCAGAGCAGATTGAAATCGATGCCTTCCGCCTGAAGGGCGAGGGCGAACTCGAGGCCACCTTCATCCATAAGGACGGCTATGAGGAAGATTTCGACCTGGAGTACATGACCTTCGACCGCCATGTACTCGTCTGGATAGCATAAAATCAAGACAGCCAATATGTTATCATCATTTTTAATCGTTCTCTCCCTGCTTTCTGGAGCATGGGAGCGCCAACCGGTCTGGCCCAAGGATAAGATGCCGGACGTACAGGAACACCAGATTGCCGCGATGACCAGCGAGTCGAAAGCGGAAGGATTCCAACCCGAAAAGCACCGCACTCCCTACCTGGAGTGGTTCGAGAAGCCGTCGAACCCCAACGGTACCTGCATGATACTCATCTCCGGAGGGGCCTACCAGAACACCTGCGACATGAAACTCATCGACCTCTGGCACAAGGAGCTCACCGCCAGAGGGGTGCAGTGCGTCAGTCTCGTATACCGCACTCCCCGTCCAGTAGGGCTTCCCATCTACCAGAGCGCATGGGAAGACGGGCAGAGGGCAGTGCGCCTCGTGCGCAGCCAGGCAAAGAAACGCGGGTTCGATCCGGAAAAGATAGGTGCAGTCGGGATGTCGGCCGGAGGCCATCTCACCCTGCTGCTGGCCACCAGTTCCGAAACGCCCGCCTACGAGCGCATCGACAAGATAGACGATCTCCCCTGCCATATCAACTGGGCGATAGCAAACGCACCCGCCTACGTCACCACCGACGGTGAAACGGGCACCATCGCCACCCGTGAGGGATACGCTCCCGACGTTGCCCTGAGCAGTGTCTTCCGTTTCGACGGACACACCTGCCCGATAAGCCTTCACCACGGAGGCAAAGACCCTTACTCCCCCAATGGTTCCACCTTGGTATACAGGAAGTTACGTAAGATGGGAGTGCCTGCCGAACTGCACCTCTATCCCAACAAGGGCCACGGAGCGTACGGCTTCGACCGCGCCATAGAGTTCATGACGCAGATGGGCTACTTCGGCCCTGTCCTTCCGGAGGAGAAACTCAAGGAGCGCTACGCGGACGACAACAGCCGCGCCGGATACAAGAAAGAAGCCGTCTGGCCGGAAGGAAAGACTCCCTGCCTGCAGGAAAAACAGTGCGAGCCCTACATAGAATGGCACTTCCCTCACCAGAAGAGCACCCGCGCCATCCAGATAATCTATTCCGGCGGCGGATACAACAGCAATAACCCAGACGGAATGGAAGTCGCGCCGATACGCAGATATCTCAACTCGCTGGGAATCACCGTAGTGACTTTGAAATACCGCACTCCCCGCCCGGCCGCTCCCCTTGCCAAGCACACCACCGCCTGGCAGGACCTCCAGAGGGCCATCCGCATCGTTCGCAGCGAAGCGCCCTCGCACGGGCTCGATCCGGACCGCATCGGCATCATGGGTTCCTCGGCCGGAGGCCATCTCACCCTCATGGGAGTCACCTCCTCAAGGCACAAGAGCTACAAGGCCATCGACGACATAGACAAAGTGTCCTGCAAGGTTCAGTGGGGCATCGGAATCTACCCGGCCTATGCGTTGACTGACGGTATTGACGAGCACAATACTACCGGAGGAAACGACGATTCGGCAGTACTCGTCCCCGAATTCAGTTTCGACCTCGACACCGCGCCCATGCTCTTTATCCACGGAGACGCCGACCCCTGGGCGGCGATGAATTCGGTAAAGACATGGGAAAAGATGCGCGCCATGGGAATCCAGTGCGAACTGCACACCCTTGCCACCCGGAAACACTGCTTCCAGCGCACCGCTTCCCCCGGCACCGGCAGCTACACCTGGATGGAACGCGTCGCCGAATACATCCAGCCGTTCATAGCTGAATAAAACTACAGGCTTTTAAGATACCGGACCATCGCGGCCAGGGCATGGCCGCGGTGGGAAACGGCGTTCTTCGCAGACTCCTCCACTTCGGCAAGGGTCCTGTCGGGGAACGCATCGGCAATGAATACCGGATCATACCCGAAACCGCCGCACCCGGCCTCCTCAAAGGCTATGCGACCTTCGCATTTGCCCTCGAAAAGATTCACCACAGGGCCCTTTCCCGCCTCCGCTCCCTGTGCAGGCAGCGCCAGCGCGACTGCGCAGACAAACCTCGCCCGGCGATCCGTAACCCCCTGCAGATTATGCAGCAGCTTGGCGATATTCGACGTAAAATTATGGTCCTCGCCCTGGCCGTCCAGAGATGCATACCGGGCAGTATAGATACCCGGAGCGCCTCCTAGCGCATCCACTTCGAGGCCGCTGTCGTCCGCAAAGCACGGAAGTCCCGTCAAAGCCCATAGATGCCGCACCTTTATTGCGGCGTTTTCAGCAAAAGTTAACCCCGTCTCATCAACCTCTATCTGCTCCTTTGTCAGGCCCAGATCATAAGGAGAAACCACCCCGATGCCCTGCGGCTCCAGGATTTCACGCGCCTCGCGCAGTTTTCCGGCATTCCCGGTTGCAAATATCAGTTTCATGGATGGTTGGAAAGATTTGCCGTTGATGGAAGTTTTTTGAGCGGGCAGGCTTTCGGCCGGGCAATGCCGGGACCGGGCTCCCCTTGTGGGACACGGCCCGGCCCTTTGCCCGGCGCGGATGGCTTCAGGAAACCAACGAAACATCCAGTGCCTTCCGCAAAGCGTCGTCGTAACGCAGCCGGATCACTATCCCCGCCTCCTGGAACTGATAACGCACCACTATCTCCTCCTCGATAAAAGGCACGATTTCATCCTTCTTCAGCCTCAGGAAATCCTCCTTCGAAATCTCCAGTGCCTTCTCCATCGCCTCCAGTTCCCCCTTCATCGCCCCGGCCAGGTCATCCTTCTCAAGCTGCTTCCGCATCTGGTCGAAAAGAGTGCGGGCGGAGGACCGGTAGTCAAACTCCTTCTCCACGGCGAATTTCACAAAGGAATCATAATCGTCAAAATGGTAGTCCTTCGCATCAGGGATGCTCTCGTGCGTCTTCACGAACTCCATCGCATACTGCTCCACCACCCCGTTCACCACCAGCGAATAAACCAACCGGCTGTAGTTCTTCCCCTCTATCTTCACGTCCGGAGTGATGCCGCCGCCATCGCGCACCGTGCGCCCGCCGGCAGTCTTGAACTCATGCGTCAACGAATCCGGAATATGCCCCACGCTCCCGTCTTCATTGCGGTTCGCGTAGTCAATCGCCTGCACGCAGCGGCCGGAAGGAGTATAGTATTTCGAAGTCGTTATCTTCAGCTGCCCGTTGTATGGAAGCGGCCTAATGCTCTGCACGAGCCCCTTCCCGAAGGTACGGGTGCCCATTATTGTCGCCCGGTCCAGATCCTGTAGCGCCCCGGAAACTATCTCCGAAGAAGACGCCGAGCCCGAATCCACCATAACTATAAGAGGTATCTCCGTATCCACCGGATCCAGGGCGGTGCGGAACTCCTGCTTCCCTATCACGGCATTCCCCTTCGAAGTCACCACCAGCGAACCCTTTGGCACAAAGGCGGATACGATGTTTATCGCCTCGTTCATCAGGCCACCTCCGTTGCCCCTGAGATCCACCACAAGTTTGTCCATCCCCTGCTTCTTCAGCTCCTTCACCTTTCCACGGAAAAGCCCGCCCAGGCCATCGGTGAAACCGCCTATCTTGATATACCCGGTTGTGGTGCCGTCCAGCAGGGCGGCGTATTCTATATCGGGGATATGGATTCTCTCTCGGGTGATGGTGATGTCCCGGATCTCGCCGGAACGCACCTTGCGGACATGGAAAGTCACCTGCGTTCCCGGTTTCCCCTTCATCTTTTCGCTGCTTTCGGAGGCTGTCAGCCCCGAAGTGGTCTTGCCGTCTATCTTCAGGATGGCATCTCCGCACTGCAGGCCCGCCTTCGCAGCGGGAGAACCTGCGTAAGGTTCGTTTATCAGCACCGGTCCCTCCTTTTCAGGCTTGTAGATGATCGCCCCTATCCCTCCGTAGGTCTTGCCTATCATCATTTCGAAGTTCTCATTTTCCTCCTCCGGCACATACATGGTGTAGGGATCGAGAGTCTCCAGCATCGCATCGATGCCCGCCCTGGTCATGCGGTCTACCGGGAGGGTGTCCACATAACACCGCGCCAGCTCCTGCAGGATGGCCGACTGGATTTCCACCGACTTCCCCAGTTTGAACGCCCTCGACTGGGCCGACGACTGGACGCAGAGCGCCGAAAGCGCAATCGCCAATATTATTATCTTCTTCATACAGAATGATTTTCAACAAATTTTTCCCATAGATAGACTTTGTCTCCCCTGCGCAGTTTTTCCGGGCTCCTGACCGAGCAGCGGCATCCCTTCGGAGCCTCCGCCACCGGTTCGAACTCCACCCGGATATCCTTCGCCCGGAACTCGACCACCCCGGTGGTGCCTCCTATTACCATGATGTCCGCCCCGGCGGGGATGGCTGCGCTTTCTACCTGCACCTCCGCCACTCCGATGCGGTCGAACCAGTTGGTCACCCTGCCGGCATAAACCTTGCGCCGGGTGGCCTGGGAGCCGTAAACATCGCTCCACTGCCCGAGGTACGCACCCTGATAATATCCGTCCCAGAAGCCGCGGTTGAATACCTCCGCAAGGCTCGCTTTCAGTCCGGCCGCCAGCTCCGGAGAATAGATGCCGTCGCAGACAGCATCCGCCGCCTGACGGTAGCACTGCGCACACCTCTTCACATACTCCGCACTCCGGGCACGCCCTTCTATCTTGAAAACTTTCACCCCAGCGGCTATGATCTTGTCCATGAATTCGATGGTACACAGGTCCTTGGGAGACATTATGTATTTGTTGTCGATTTCCAGCCGGTTGCCGGTTTCAAGGTCGGTCACTTCGTAGCCACGGCGGCATATCTGGAAGCACTCGCCCCTGTTGGCCGAGGCTCCGGCGGCATGGAGGCTGAGATAGCATTTTCCGGACACCGCCATGCAGAGGGCTCCGTGCGCGAACATCTCTATCCGAACCAGTTCCCCGGAAGGGCCTTTAATCTGCTCCCGGACGATGCCGTCGTAGATCTCACGCACCTGCCCGAGGTTGAGTTCCCGCGCCAGCACCACCACGTCGGCGAACTGCGCATAAAAACGGAGCGCCTCAAGGTTGGAGATATTCAGCTGAGTGGATATATGCACCTCCATACCCTTTTCGCGGCAGTAGTTTATCGCCGCCATATCGGCAGCGATGATGGCGCTCACTCCGGCCGCCTGCGCCTTGTCGACCGCCTCCCTCACGGCAGGCAGGTCCTCCGGATACAGGCAGATATTCAGAGTAAGATAGCTTCGTACGCCAGCCTCGCGGCAGATGCGCGCCACTTCCTGCAAGTCCGACGGAGCGAAATTATTGGCCGAATGCGAACGCATGTTCAACTTCCCGACTCCGAAATAAACCGAGTCTGCGCCGCCCTCTATGGCAGCGCGCAGGCATTCGAAGTTGCCCGCCGGCGCCATTATTTCCAGTTCCTTCCGATTCATCCACTGCAAATATAACAACTTTTCCGCCATTTTCCCACGCCGGAACCCGCCGTTGACTCCGGGGTCTACGCTCCCGGCCGTCAGTCCGTAACGGGACGGACGGATTGTCCTAGGAAGCACTCTGAACTGTAACAATTCTATTTGTCCGCGTAGAAATCCATGCTAATGGCAAAGCCTTGGTAAACATCGGAAGAAGACGTCCAGTATGAGCCGGAAGAACAGACAGGCACCGCAAAGAAAATGCAAAGTTTTTTTTCATAGAGATGTTTTTTTTTCGATTCAACTCCGCAAAGTCATGGCGTCGGCAGCATAAAAGCAAAAAAGCCGGCCGCAGCCGACTTTTCCTTTAACCGGTATTGGGATTTAGCGGTCGCCGTGGGGGCGCTGGCCGCCGTTCGGCCGTTCGCCCTGGCCGGGGCCGCGATGACCGCCGCCTTCACCGTATCCCTGGCCGGGCCCCTTGCCCTTGCCTTCGCCGAGACGGTTGATCTGCTTTGAGCGGAAACCTTCTTCTGCGACATAAAGTTTTGCGGTCTTGGCAACGCCTATAACCTTGATAAAGTCTTTCTGATAATCGGAAAGCACATGGCGCTGGGCTTTCTTGGCCTTGATGTAGCCGTTCATCGCTTCGGTGATTTCATCATCGCTTTTGCCTTCCTTCAAAGCCATCTTGAGAGCCTTCTGCGCCGCGCGGGTAGCCTTGTTCAGTTCTTTCTGTTCGGCCTGGGCCTTGTTGTAGACGGGCCAGAAAACCTGGGCCTCTTCGGGAGTGAGTTCGAGTTCGGTCGTAAGATATGCGATGTGCTCTGCCTGGATCCTACTCTGGGCAGCTTCTTTCATTTCCTTTGCCTTCTGCTTTGCAGCGTCGGACTTTGCTGGCTGTGCATTGAGCGTCAGTGCGAGGCACACAGCCGAGAGAATAAGGGCGATCTTTTTCATGATTTACTCGTTTAAAGTTAAATAATCTACTACTTGCGCGAGCGTGATGTCGGAATCGATAAGGTATTCGATGATTTCTTCATCGGAAGCGGCCGGGACTGCGGTGCGGTTAAGCACTGCATTTCCCACCAGCACCACGAAAGCGAAACACGCTGCAAGCGCGAGGTACGGAGTAAGCCTGGTAATGCGTGAAGGCCGGCTCTCCTGCGCAGGAATTTGCGAGAGCCTTGTCTTGAGGTTCTCGAAATAGCCGTCCGGCACGCTATAGTTCAACTTCTTGTTCATACCACTTGTTTAGACGATAAATAATACGACAGGTTTATTTTTCTTCTTCAATACTAACCTTCACCTTCTCGGCGGCCTGATGGTAAGACGCCTTCAGGGCACCTACCGAAGTGCCTGTAACCGAGGCGATTTCCTCGTACGGAAGCTCTTCGAAATAGCGCATGCAGAAAACCGCCTTCTGTTTGGAAGGAAGGGCGTTCACCGCATTCGCCAGCCGGCGCTGGGCGGCATCTCCGTCGAACCACGGGTCAGCCCCGGCAACCCGTTCTGCGGAAGCGTCCAGGGGAAGGAAGCCAAGGGCGGCGCGCACCTTCTTCTTCCTGAGGAAACTCACCGCCTCGTTGGTAGCTATCCGCCAGAGCCATGTAGAGACGGAAGACCCTCCCCGGAAACCGGGAAGAGCCTTCCATACCTTTATGAATACTTCCTGGAGAACGTCGTCGGCATCTTCATGGGAACCAACCACATTACGCACGTGCCAGTACAGCGGTTCGCTATACTTCTGCACAATCTCCTGGAAGTTCAGTTCATTCATATAATGATTAGACGCCGCTGACGGCAAATGGATTAGTCTACTGACGCAGGTGTCCAGGCACCTGCGTCACTTTACTTCCGGCCGATGGCCTTCTTCGCAGCCGCGATTATATGTGCAGCGTCCAGGCCGTAGGCGGCTACCAGTTCGGCAGGGGTTCCGCTCTGCCCGAAACGGTCTCCCCCGTTCACGAATTCAATGGGGACAGGCTGTCCGGCCGCGGAAACGGAGGCGATCGCCTCGCAGAGTCCTCCGAAGGCATTGTGCTCCTCGGCGACCACCGCCGCACCGGTCTTTCCGAGCGAATCCAGTATAGCTTTGGTATCCAGCGGCTTGATTGTCGCCACGTTCAGCACTTCGGCGCTGATTCCTTCGGCCTCGAGGGCTTCCGCAGCCTCAAGGGCCTGCCATACCAGGTGGCCCGTTGCCACCAACGTCACATCCGTTCCGGGATTGAGATTATAGACCTTTCCTATCTCGAACGGCTCTGAAGGATCGGTGAAATTCGGCACCGAAGGACGGCCGAACCTCAGGTAGACGGGGCCTTCCATGCGGGCGGCGGCGAGCGTGGCCTGCACGGTCTGGTTGTAATCGCAGGGCACCAGCACGGTCATCCCCGGAAGGGCGCGCATAAGGGCGAGGTCCTCCATGGTCTGATGGGTGGCGCCGTCCTCTCCGAGGGTGATTCCCGCATGGGAGGATGCCAGTTTGACGTTGGTGTTGCCGTAGGATACTTCCTGGCGGATCTGGTCGTAGACACGGCCGGTGATGAACTCTGCGAAGGAGCCGCAGAAAGGCACCTTGCCGGTAAGGGCGAGACCTGCCGCCACACCTACCATATTGGATTCGGCGATGCCGCATTCGATGAACCTGTCGGGGAACTCGTCGGCAAAGGCATCCATCTTAAGGGAACCTTTGAGGTCTGCGGCGAGGGCCACCACGTCGGGATTCTCACGCCCTGCCAGCACCAGTCCCGCACCGAAACCGCTGCGGGTGTCTTTCTTTCCGGTATCTGTATATTTTTTCATACTAATAATCTCCTAAGGTTTCTTTGAGCTGTTCGAGCGCCTGTGCGCACTGTTCCTCGCTGGGGGCCTTTCCGTGCCACTTGTGGCTGCCTGCCATGAAATCCACTCCGTGGCCCATTTCGGTCTTGAAGAGTATCATCTTCGGCTTGCCGTCGGCCTTGCGGGCAAGCTGGAAGGCGTTCAGAATGGATTCGAAGTCGTGCCCGTCGGCCACTATCACGTCCCATCCGAATGCGAGCCACTTCTCGTTGAGTTCCTCTATGCCGGATACGGTCTCGATGGGGCCGTCTATCTGCATTCCGTTCCAGTCGGTCATGGCCACGAGGTTGTCCAGCTTATGATGGAGGGCAAACATAGCCGCCTCCCATATCTGGCCTTCCTCGCTTTCGCCGTCGCCGCAGAGGACGAAGGCCCGGTGCGGGTCGCCGCCGAGTTTCTTTCCTAGGGCGATGCCCGCCGCGGCGGAAAGCCCCTGCCCGAGAGAGCCCGAGGGCTGGAAGATGCCTTTGATATGGCCGGTGCAGGGATGCCCCTGAAGATTGCTTCCGAACTTGCGGAGGGTACCCATCTCCTTCGGGTCATAATATCCCGCACGGGCAAGGACGGAATAGTACACGGGGGCCAGGTGGCCTGCGGAGAGGATGAATGCATCCTGCCCCTTTGCATCACGGGTCCAGGTGGCGGGATCCTGCTCCATTTCATTGAAATACAGGGCAGTAAGTATATCCGTACTGCTGAGTGATCCTCCCGGATGACCGGATTTCGCGGTCGTCACCATCCGCACTATGTCGCGGCGGACCTGGGAGGCGATGTCGGTTAGTTCTTGTATGTTCTTTTTCATATCCTATGAAAACATTATTTCACTTTCTTGACTGCCTTGACGGCGGTTTTCTGCATGAGTTTCGCCTCCGCTGCGGTCACTTCGTTTCCGGTGCCGGCGTTGCGGAAGGCGTTGCCCATGACGCTCTTGCCCAGGGTGGGCTTGATGAGGGTTTCGAACCATACGCAGGCGGTCAGGTAGCGGCCGTACTTGTAATCCATGTGGAAGCCGTCGCGGGTAAGTTCCTTTTCAGTCTTGAGCGAACTCCCGCGAAGCATCTGCACTGCCGGACCGGAGGGAATCACGACGGGAATATTGAATTCCTTCCTGGCTTTGTCGACGCAGAGCTGGATGCTGTCGAACATGTACTGCTGGTCGAAGGCGTAGTTGGCGAAATTGCGGTTGGTGTACGTGCTGGCGTAGGCCCAGGTCTGGTGCCACACTATGGCTGCCTTCGGGTTGGAGCAGTTGGCGCGGACTATGCCGATGAGTTTGCCGAGCGCGGGATCGTAGCTTTCCCAGCGGCCGCTCTTCGGAGAGCCCTGCTGCACGGTTATGATATCCCAGGGTTCATCTCCCAGGCCGTCCATGAAACTGCCCTCCTTGTGGCGCTTGACGGTTTCCCACTTGTTTTTGGTGGATTTCATGTAGACGTATTCGTGACCCTTGGTCTCGAATTCCCTGCAGTGCCTTTCGAGGGTGCATCCGCCGATGTAAAGGCGGCCGAGTATCACGTTGTGTATGCCTGCCGCCTCCAGAAGGTCGGGCAGATACTGGGTGGCATCGTCCGAAAAACTGTTTCCTATGGCAAGGATGCGAAGGGTGTCGGGATTGTCCGGAAGCGGATAATTGGGGTACTCTTCCCGGGCGGAAACCTGCACCGCGGCGAGGACGGCGACAATCAGGATAAGGATTCTCTTCATAATTTCCTATATTTGTGGTAAAGTTAGCAAAAAGATGCCGGAAAAAGAAAAAATCCGGGAGATGTTCGACAGCATCGCTCCGGAATACGACAGATTCAATCATCTCGCCTCTCTCGGATTAGACAGGACATGGCGCCGCCGCGCGTTGCGCTGGATAGACGGACCTCAGGTGCTCGACATCGCCTGCGGCACCGGGGACTTTGCCCTGTTGATTGCGGAAAAGAGGCATTGCGGCGTTACCGGAGTGGATATTTCGGAAGGAATGCTCGCCGAGATGCGCCGCAAGGTTTCCGAAGCCAGGCTCGACCGCCGGGTGACCTGCGAGACCGGGGACTGCGCCGCCCTGCATTTCCGCGAAAGCAGTTTCGACAATGTGACCGTGGCTTTCGGAGTGCGGAATTTCGGGGACCGGGAGGCTTGCCTTCGCGAGATACTCCGGGTGCTTCGCCCCGGCGGACGGTTCGTTATGCTGGAACTCGGAGTGCCGTCCTTCAAACCTTTCCGGCGGCTTTATGAATGGTATTCATCCCGGGTTATGCCGCAACTCGGCGCACGTCTTTCCGGCAATCTCCCCGCATACAGGTATCTTCACGCCTCCGTGCAGGCCTTCCCCGGGCCCAAGGAGTGGTGCACGTTCCTTCGCAGCTGTGGATTTGCAGACGTGAAGCACCGCGCCTTCACCTTCGGCATCTGCCGCGCATACATCGCTTCCAAGCCTTAGTGGCCAGCGCTAAAACAGCAGCGCCAGAACAAATGTGCCGAAGACCAGCAGGGGGAAGAAGCGGTCGAGAGCGCGGTCGGTGCGGGTCCATACCCCATAGAGATGCAGCGCGAAAAGCGGCAGCGTCAGCAGAAACCACCATCCTCCGGCACCACACCTCAACGCCGCAAACGCAACCATCGCCGCCCAGCCAAGCACTATAAGCGCAGTCTGGTAGATGCGCGCACCGCGAAGGCCCAGCCTAAGCGCCATGGTCACGCGGTTGACCGCATCCGTCTTCATATCCCTTATATTATTGATATTCAGCACGCCCATGCTGAAGGATCCTATCCCCGCCGCAGGCAGGGCCAGCCTCCAGGAATCGATACGGTGCGCACACACGAAATATGCGCCCAACACGCTTACCAGCCCGAAAAAGATAAACACGAATATGTCTCCCAGCCCCCTGTAGCCATAAGGATTCCTGCCAAGAGTATAATGCATCGCGGCCCAGATCGCGCATGCGCCAAGCACCAGCAACCCTATTGCCGGCCGGCAGAAAAACGTGCCGAACGACACCCGTACCATCGCCGCTCCGAAAACGCAGCACAGGGCCACGAAAACACCGATCAGCCTGCGCATCTGCGGCACGGTCAGGACCCCGGAATTCAACCCGTAGGCCGGCCCCTGGCGCTCGGCGGTATCGGTTCCGCGGAGCACGTCTCCAAGTTCGTTGCTCAGATTGGAAAGAATCTGCAGGCAGACGGTCGTGAGGCACACCAGCAGCACCACCCATCCGTTCACCTGCCATCCGGCGAGAGCCAGCTTGCACCCCAGCAACACCCCCGCCAGACTCAGCGGAAGCGTCCGCAGCCTCATCGACTTTATCGCCGCTATGGTTTTATCGGTCACTTATCTTATTATATATCAGCGTTTTCCCTAAAACAAATCGGCCAAAAACAACGATTTGTTTCAAGCAAACTATTGAGTATCAGCAACTTGACTGCCCGGAGGCACCAGCGCTATCGACAGTTCGTAGAGCAGATACAGCGGAAGGAACACCACCATCAGCGTAAACGGATCGCCGGTAGGGGTAATGAACGCCGCAAGTACCAGCAGCACGACCACGGCATAACGGCGCCACGCACGCAGGGTCCCCCGCGATACCACACCGAACTTTCCGAGCAGCCAGCAGAGCACAGGCAGCTCGAACACCAGCCCCATCACGAAGGTCATCGTCAAAAAAATCGACATGTAGGAGTTCAGCGAGATGGTATTAGTAATTTCGCCGCCCAGCCGGTATCCGGTCAGGAACTTGAACGTAACAGGGAAAATAATAACATAGCACAGGGCGCATCCGGCATAGAAAAGCAGGGTGCTTCCCACGAAAGCGGTACGCACGCCGCGCAGTTCCCCGGAGTAGAGCGCCGGCTTCACGAACACCCAAATCTGATAAAGAAGATACGGGAAAACCACGAGCAGGGCTATCCACAGCGAAGTGCTCATGTGGGTGAGGAACTGCGACGCCACGTTGATGTTGATGATAGGCACGTCGGAAGCATCCCCCATCACCAGGCCTATCCATTTATAGGAGAAAAAATCCGCCTTGGAGGGGCCGAGGATCCAGTCGTCGAAGATGTACGGCAGGGCGATGAATACGCCGACGAAAGCCGCCGCCAGGGCTGCGAGCACCCGGAAGATACACCATCTGAGTTCTTCCAGATGGTCCCAGAAGGACATCTCCTCCGACATCGGACTATTCTTTCGGCTTGACCTCGTCGTTGATTTCGTTGATATCCTTCTCCACGTCCTTCATCCCCTCCTTGAAATTCTTGACACCCTTGCCGAGCCCGCGCATCAGCTCGGGAATCTTCTTTCCGCCGAAGATGAGCAACACTACCAGGGCGATAATGATGATCTCGCCAGTGCCAAGATTGAAAATCAGCAAATTCTTCATATCCATTTCGCCGGACCGGCCGGCTTCTAAAAATTAATCAAGTTTCAAAACCGCCATGAAGGCGCTCTGCGGAACCTGCACCTTGCCTATCTGCCGCATGCGTTTCTTGCCTTCCTTCTGCTTCTCCAGCAGCTTGCGCTTGCGGGTCACGTCGCCGCCGTAGCATTTGGCGGTGACGTCCTTGCGCACCTGCTTCACCGTCTCGCGGGCGATAATCTTGGCTCCGATGGCCGCCTGCACGGGAATGTCGAACTGCTGGCGCGGGATGAGGTCCTTCAGTTTCACGCACATCTTCCGCCCGAATTCGTAGGCGTTGTCTTCGTGAATCAGCGTCGACAGCGCATCCGCCGGCTCGCCGTTCAGCAAAATATCCAGCTTCACCAGACGTGCCGGGCGGTATCCTATTATATGATAGTCGAAGGACGCGTATCCTTTCGAAATGCTCTTCAGCTTGTCGTAGAAGTCGAAGACTATCTCCGAAAGCGGCATGTCGTAATTGAGTTCAACCCGGTCGGAGGTGATGTAATGCTGGCTCACCAGGGTGCCGCGCTTGTCAAGGCAAAGCTTCATCACAGGCCCGAAGAATTCGGCCTTGGAGATTATCTGCGCACGGATGAAAGGCTCTTCGATGCGGTCTATGAGCGTAGGGGCCGGCAACCCGGAAGGATTGTGTACGTCGAGACACTCTCCCTGCGTAGTGTAAACCTTGTACGACACGTTCGGCACGGTGGTGATCACGTCCATGTCGAATTCGCGGAAGAGCCGCTCCTGCACTATCTCGAGATGCAGCAGCCCGAGAAAACCGCAGCGGAAGCCTGAGCCCAGGGCCAGCGAGGATTCGGGTTCATATACGAAGGACGCGTCGTTCAGCTGGAACTTCTCCAGCACCGCCCGCAACTCTTCGAACTTATCCGCCTGCACGGGATACATGCCCGCGAAGACCATAGGCTTCACCTCTTCGAAGCCGGCGATTGCCTCGGTGCAAGGATTCTCCTTCGAAGTGATGGTATCTCCCACCTTCACCTCCGCGGCACTCTTGATGCCGGAGATGATGTATCCCACGTCGCCGCAGCCTACCTCCGCGGTGGGCACGAGTTTCATCCGGAGGATGCCGATTTCCTCCGCATCGTAGTCCTGCCCGGTGTTGAAGAATTTCACCTGCTGTCCCTTGCGGAGGGTGCCGTTCTTTATTTTGAAGTAGGCGATAACCCCGCGGAAGGGGTTGAAAACGGAGTCGAAAATGAGGGCCTGCAGCGGGGCGTCCGGATCCCCCTGGGGCGCCGGAATCCTCTCTATGATGGCATCCAGGATGGGCTGCACCCCTTCTCCGGTGCGTGCGGAGATGCGGAAGATTTCGTCGGGATCGCAGCCTATGAGGTCCACTATCTGGTCGGCTACCACGTCCGGCTGCGCGGAATCCATGTCTATCTTGTTGAGCACTGGGATGATTTCGAGCCCGTGGTCGATTGCCTGGTAGAGGTTGGCTATGGTCTGGGCCTGTACGCCCTGGGAGGCATCCACCACCAGCAGGGCACCCTCGCAGGAAGCTATGGAACGGGAGACTTCGTAACTGAAGTCCACGTGTCCGGGAGTGTCGATGAGGTTGAGGATATGCCCCTTGTACTGCATCTGTATGGCGTGGCTCTTGATGGTGATGCCCTTCTCCCGCTCCAGGTCCATGTCGTCGAGCACCTGCGCCTCCATGTCGCGCTCGCTGAGCGTCTGCGTGAGTTCAAGCAGACGGTCGGCAAGCGTACTCTTGCCGTGGTCGATATGCGCGATGATACAGAAGTTGCGTATGCGGTCCATTGTCATAACCTACAAAGATACAAATTTCCGCCGTAATTGAGCGTCGGATTCGATTGCGTGGATCAGTATGTGGATGACTTTGATATGGATTTCCTGGATGCGGTCGGAATAGGGCGCCGAAGGAGCGCATACGGCAACGTCGGAGAGTCTTTCGAGGGATTTACCGGCGGGGGCCGTGAGCGCAACCACCTTCATTCCCTTTTCCCGGGCGGCCCTGGCTGCGGCCAGCACGTCTGGAGACTCCCCGCTGGTGCTGATGGCCAGGAGCACGTCCCCGGCATCGCCCAGCCCTCCGACATAGCGGGAAAACACTTCTTCGAAAGAATAATCGTTCGCCGTGCAAGTGAGATATGCCGGATCGTTGATGGCTATGGCCGGAAGGCTCCTGCGGTCGCCGCGGTAACGTCCGGTCAGTTCTTCGGCAAAATGCGTGGCGTCGCAAAGCGATCCCCCGTTTCCGCAGCTGATGATTTTATGTCCGGCCCTCAGCGCAGCGGCACACAGGTCAGCCGCAGCCGCGATGGAATCTATTGTCCTATCATCCTCGAGGAAGCGCCGGAGCTCTTCCCGCGCTTCCTGTAAATCATTATAAATCAAATCTTTCATAATGCAGCAGCCAAAGATAATGCGGCGATGTCGCCTATGGCTTCGCCGAGTTCGGCAGGTTTCACCCTGCAGACCGCCGCGGCACCCGGAAGGGCATCCCTGTCGATTGCAGCCTGCATGAACGGGCGGATAAGTTCCTCCGCACGCACGAAAATGCTTCCGATCGCTATCACCTCAGGATTCAGCATATCTATCACGATGGCGAGGGCCCTGCCCAGATAGGTGGCGGACGTGCGGTAGATGCCGATGGCGAGCTCATCCCCCGCCTTTGCAGCTTCTGCCACGGTCCTGGCGGTGATGCCGGCGGTATTCCCGTCCGGACACCAGGCAACCGTCTGCCCCATCATCAACTTCTCCTTTACCGCGGATGCCGCCAGCTGGGCGATTCCTCCCCCGCTTGCGAATCCTTCCACCGAACCTGCCTTTCCGTACCCCACCGGGCCGAATTCACTGAGGCGGATGTGCCCCAGTTCCCCGGCGTTGTCGTTGGTACCGGAATATAGTTTTCCGTCGATGATCAGCCCTGCGCCGAGCCCGGTCCCGAAGGTAAGGAACACCATGTTACGGGTTCCACGCCCGGCACCATACTTCCATTCAGCCAGGGCGCAGGCGTTGGCGTCGTTCTGAAGCACCGCCTTTATGCCGACGGCCTCTTCCACGAGCCTGACGATCGGGACATTGTCCCACCCCGGAAGGTTCGGGGGCGACATCACTATGCCCCTGCGGCTGTCCAGAGGGCCTCCGCATGAAATCCCGACGCCTTTGGTATTGGACGCATCCAGGCCGTGCCTGGAACACATGGCCTTCAGTTCCGACAGGATGCGTTCCCGGGTTTCAACTGCCCCGGTGGTTTCGAAACGCACCTTGTCGGCTATATCCAGATGGCCGTCAGTGTCGATTCCGTAGATGACGGCACACTTGGTGCCGCCGATATCGATTCCTAAAAGATTGGTTGTCATAATTTTCCGTTCAGTTTCCGCGTTTGGCGCCATACCCCATCTGAGTGAGCAGGGCGACAAGTTTGTCGCGCAGGTCTCCCTGAATGGTAATTTCTCCGTCCTTGGCCGTACCGCCGACGCCGCAGCGGGTTTTCAGGGTTTTCGCGAGGGCGGCGAGGTCATCGGATCTGCCCGTGAAACCCTTCACCAGCGTCACCTGCTTGCCCGCACGCTGTCGCCTGTCGATGGCCACGATCAGGCGCTGTTTTGCCGGCGGCAGCGTGTCGGGTTCCGCTTCCGCCGCCGTCTGATATTGAAAGTCCGGGTTCGTGGAATATACAACTCCCAGACGCTGCTTCCAGTCATTATCGTTCTTCATAAATGCAAAGATAACATTTTTACTATATTTGCACCATGAATTTCGGCACCCTGCATCTTCCTACCGGACGCCCCGCGGCAGAACTGACCGCCGCATGGGGAGACCAGCCCGTATTCTGCTGGCTGCTGATAGGCGCAGGGCTGATTATCCTCTTCCTGCTGCCGGAACTGTACAAATTATTCCCTTCCGTAACAGGGTGCTTTATCCGCAGCCGCGGCAATATCGAGGTGGAACACAGCATAAGCACCGCCCGTTCGAGGAATCTCTGCGCCCGCGCCCTGGTCATTCCCTTCCTGCTTGCATCCAGCCGGTACGGCCTCTTCACTCCGGAGTTTCTTGCCGGATGGGACCGCCCATGGCTGAATCTGGCGGAACTTACCGGCATTGCAGCCGCTTTCCTCGCGGTACGCCGGATAATCCATGCGATGTTGCTGAGCATCGGGAAACTTCGTTTCGGACATGACGAACTCTATGCAGTCACCCGCGGCATCCTCAACTTTTTCATCCTCTTCATGCTCCTGGCCCTGCCAAGCATCTGCCTTCTCCGCGCTTTCAGCGCATCCGACATTGCCGTCCGCATGCTCCTATGGACGGAAATGGCTCTGTTCTGGGGCGTTTCGACCGTAAGGGAAGGGCAGATTTTAAGCAGCGGATGTTCAGGATTGGCGACTTTTTTGTATCTTTGCGGGCTCGAATTTATTCCGGCGGCCGGCCTCATCATTGCCAGCATCTGCCTGTAGAAGACGAGACCCGATTTTATGAAGATTCTGATATCACAGCAGGCGCCGGCAAAAATGACCGCCTACGAAACCCTGCAGGAAAAATACGGCGCGCAGATAGTGTTCCGCCCCTTCTTCCGCGTCGAGCCGCTTTCATCGCGTGAATTCCGCGACCAGAAGATCAATTTCCCGGATTATACCGCAATCGTTTTTTCGTCCCGGCACGCAATAGACGCTTATTTCAAACTCGCCGAGGAGATGAGGTTCAAGGTGCCCGAAACCATGAAGTATTTCTGCACCACCGAACTCGTGGCCATGTATCTGCAGAAGCACATCGTCTACCGCAAGCGCAAGATTTTCTACGGCAACGGTACTCCCGCTTCCGTAGTGGCCCTGATAGGCCCCAAGCACAGGGCGGAGAAGTTCCTGGTCACGAAATCGGCCGGAGCGAGCGCCGAGGCGCTCACTTCGCTGCTTTCCGCAGCCGGGCTGGAATATGCCGAGGCCGAACTGGTCAAGAGCGTCACGCAGGATCTTCACGACCTCAAGCCCTCCGGCTTCAACATCATCGCTCTCTACAATCCCGCAGACGTCAAGAGCCTTTTCGAGAACTTCCCCGATTTCAAACAGGGCAGCGTCAAGTTCGCCGGATGGGGCAGGAGCATAGTGCCCGCCATGAAGGACGCCGGGCTGGAAATCAATATCCAGGGTCCGACTCCCGAGGCACCGTCCGTAGCCAAGGCGATAGAACTTTATCTTGCACAGAAGTAATCATGATTTCCGGGGGCAACACGCTGGGCAAAGCTGAGCGGCTGTCCGGAAAGAAGGCAATCGCGACCCTTCTCGCCGACGGCAGATGGGGGTCGCTGGGGCATTTCCGCTACTGCTGGTTACGGCAAAGCGACGACCTTTCCCCCGCCCGCATCCTCATTTCCGTCCCCAAAAGATATTTCAAGCGTGCGGTAAAGCGCAACCTGCTGAAACGCCGCATCCGCGAAGCGTACCGCGTGCGCAAGATAGAAGGCGTGGACATACTCTTCCAGTACAGTTCACCGGAGATAGCCGACTCCGCAACTATCTTCAAGGAAATCGGAGACATCCTAGGCAGGATCCAGCCGATGATCTGCCAGACATCGTTCTCTGGAAACACATTCTCTGCAAAATGAGGCTACTGAAGGCCATACTTTCCGCGCCGTTCATCCTGCTGATAAAATTCTATCAGCTGTGCATTTCGCCGCTCAAGCCTCCTACATGCCGCTTTACCCCGACATGCTCCCAGTACGCCCTGGAGGCCTTCCGCAAGTACGGGCCGCTGAAGGGCGGATGGCTTGCGCTGAAAAGGATACTGCGCTGCCACCCCTGGGGCGGGAGCGGGTATGACCCGGTTCCGTAGTTATTTATTCCGCAGAAATACCTATCTTTGCAGTCTATGACTACAAAGAAGTTCAATCTGTGGAACAGGATAGCCGCCGCCGTTGCGTTTGCGGTATCCGCGTTCACATATCTCTCCACCATAGAACCCACGGCATCCTTCTGGGACTGCGGCGAGTTCATCGCATCTTCGTATAAACTCGAGGTCGGGCATCCTCCGGGAAATCCCACCTTCCAGCTGATAGCGCGCATCTTCACCCTCTTTGGCGACAATATGCACGCCGCAGTGCTGGTGAACGCCATGAGCGCGCTCTGTTCGGCCCTCACCATCCTCTTCCTGTACCTGACCATTGTCTGGTTCGCGAAGCGTATGGCTATCGGACGGGAAACGCCCGTCGCGGAAGGCCTGTCAACCGGCCAGGCCCTTGCGATTATCGGCTCCGGCCTTACGGGCGCCCTTGCCTACTGCTTCTCCGACACCTTCTGGTTCTCGGCGGTCGAAGGCGAAGTCTACGCCATGAGTTCGCTGGTCACCGCGCTCGTCTTCTGGATGATGACCAAATGGTACGACGTCGCCGACGAGCCCCATGCCAACCGCTGGATAGTGCTGATAGCCTTCCTGATGGGCCTCAGCATCGGCATCCATCTGCTGAACCTGCTGGCCATTCCGGCGCTGGTGTTCATGTTCTACTACCGCAAGCGCGAAGACGGCCCCTTCACTTTCAAGGAACTCTGCAAGGTTTTTCTGGTGGGAGCGGTCATTCTGGGGCTGCTGGTATTCATAGTGATACCATGGCTGCCGAAGATTGCGGCCTACGTGGACCTCTTCTTCGTGAACGTGCTGGGGCTGCCGTATAACTCCGGTGCGGCCTTCTTCCTTGCAGGCATACTGGCGCTCTGTTTCTGGGGGCTCTTCCGCACCCTGGCGGAGGACAAAGTCTTCTGGAACACCGCGCTGCTGTGCCTCACCACCATAATAATCGGATTCTCCATCTTCAGCATAGACATCATCCGCTCCTGCGCAAAAACCCCCACCAACGAGTACCAGCCCGACAACGCCTTTACCCTGGTGAGATACCTGACGCGCGAGCAGTACGGAAGCACGCCGCTCATCTACGGGCAGTACTACGACGCACCCTTCGAGGTGGAAGAGACCAAATACTGGACTCCGCTGGACGGCAAATACAAGAAGGTGGACGGCCCCGGAGTGGCGAAGTACGACGCCGCAGGCAAGATGCTCTTCCCCCGTATGTGGAGCGCCATGGACGAGAATTCCAGGAAGTTCTACGAGGCCTACACCGGCGGCAAGGGCATACGCGTGAAGGGCGCATCCACCCCGAAACCAACCATGGCCGCGAACCTCACCTTCTTCTTCGACTTCCAGCTGGGATGGATGTACTGGAGATACTTCATGTGGAACTTCGTAGGGCGCCAGAACGACGTCCACAGCCCTTCGCCCGGCAACATCTTCCACGGCAACTGGGAAAGCGGAGTCAGGTTCATCGACAACTGGCGACTGGGAGACCAGAGCTCTGCCCCGGAGGTGCTGGCGGAAAACAAGGGAAAGAACCACTACTACTTCCTGCCCCTGCTGCTGGGACTTCTCGGCCTTTTCTTCCAGTTCGGGCGCGACAAGCGCGGATGCTGGCTGAACTTCCTCATGTTCTTCATGACGGGTATCGCGGTGGTCATGTATCTGAACATGCCGCCGTATCAGGTGCGCGAGCGCGACTATGCCTTCGCCGGATCCTTCTATTTCTTCACCGTGTGGATAGGTCTCGGCGTGCTCGGCCTCTATGAAATGATCGACGATGTCCTCAAGGGGAAATTCGGCACTACGGCAGGCGCATTCGTAACCGCAGTCTGCCTCTGCGTTCCTTCCATTATGGGTGCCGAGAACTGGGACGACCATGACCGTTCCGGCCGCCGTACCGCCCCTGAACTCGGAGCGAACTACCTTAAATCCACGGGAGAGCAGGGCGTCCTCGTCACCCACGGAGACAACGATACCTTCCCCCTCTGGTACGCCCAGGAAGTGGAAGACGTGAGGACCGACGTACGCATCGCCAATACCTCCCTTCTCGGCACCGACTGGCACATCGACCAGATGAAATGGGCCTGCAATGAAAGCAAGCCCCTGCCTCTCAGCGTAGGCCCCGAGCAGTATCTCTACGGCACCAACGAATACATTCCCATCTACGACCAGAGGGAAACCGTGATGAGCATTTCCGACGTGATGAAGCTCTTCAAGCATCCCCAGGTGAAGGTTCAGATGAGTTCCGGCCGCCGCTACGACTACATCGCTTCGCGCAAGATCGCCGTTCCGGTCAATAAGGAGAATGCCCTGAAATACGGCATCGTTTCCGAAAAATACGCCGACAAGATGCTCGACACCATCGTCCTTGAAATACCCAAGGGGAAGGATTATCTTACCAAGCCGGAACTGTTCGTACTCGACTTCCTGTCGAACTACCAGTGGGACAGGCCTTTCAACGTGCTCAGCTACGGCGGCGACATCAACATCGGCATCAAGGAATATCTGTGCAGCGTCGGCTTCTCGGCCAAGCTGGTACCTTTCCGCAACAAGCCGTCCACCAGCTCATACGGCTGGGTTGACACAGACGAGCTCTGGCACTACATGACGGAGGTCTATACCTTCGACGCGCTGAAGGCACCCGGCTGGTTCGTGGACTATCAGAACTGCTATACCTTCCTCGCCGTGATGGGCATCCGCAACCTCCACGTGAACTGCGCCAACGCGTTCATGGCGGCGGGAGAGAAGGAAAGGGCCCTCGCCATGCTCGAACAGAGCGAGGCAGCGATGGTCAACTTCCCGCTTTGCGCGATTCCGCTGGGCTTCTCCGGAAACGACTACATGGTGGTCAAGACTGTGGAACTCTATTACAAGCTCGGCCAGCCCGAAAAGGGCCGCGCCATGGCGGAGCAGTACATCGCCGACCTCATGAAGGCAACCCGATTCTACCTTGAATTCTACGCGTACGGGCGCGATGACTTCGAACTCTGCGGCAACTACATCTACTTCCTCGCGGACGTTCTCAAGGCTGCCGGTGAAAAGCAGATGAGCAAGGATCTCGAGAAGCAGTTCTCCGACCTGGTCGGCGCCGCCACCGGTGCCGCCGCGGCGGAAAGTTAGTCTTATGAAAAGACTTGCAGTCATACTCACGGCCCTGGCCATGGCGGCGGGCTGCACAGGCACCAGATATGCCGACAGGTACGGATTCCTGCCCGAAAACGACGCCCTGACAAACTCAGAGGCGTTCCAGCGCTGCCTTGACGGCGGAGGGCGCATCAAGGTGCGCAAACCAGGTGAATACAAACTTTGCCGCACCATCTTCCTCGACGGCAACACCACCCTTGAATTCGCGCCCGGAGCCATACTCGGCAGGGCAGAAGACGTCGAAGGCACGGCCGCCCGCTTCATCCTACTGAACCGGGGAGCGCTCACCCGCGAATACGACGAGAACATCTGCATCCGGGGCCTCAACATCCGCTGCAACGGCATGGAAGCAAGCGGCCGCAAGGTCGACATTCCGGCAATCACAGGCCTCAGTTGCCAGACAGGTTTCTTCTACGTAAAGAACCTTGTCATAGATGGTTACACCCTGCTTGACCTGCCACCCCACGGCTTCGCCCTGCAAATCTGCACCTTCGAAAACGCAGTGGTGCAGAACGTACACATAGAGGGTCTCAAAGACGCCATCCACTTCGGCCCGGGCAGGAATTTCGCGGTAAGGCACGGCATTTTCAGGACCTACGACGACCCCATAGCCTTGAACGCCCACGACTACACCCTCTCCAACCCGGAACTGGGCTGGATAGAGAACGGACTTGTAGAGGACTGCACCGACCTTGACGATCCCGAACGCGGCACCACCGGTTTCTTCGCCCGCATCCTTGCCGGCGGCTGGCGCGACTGGGAACCTGGGATGGACATACAGTCTTCCGGGGATGCCGTTGTCTGCGGAGGACGCATCTACCGAAGCAACGGGCCGATGATAAAGAAGAACTACGTCTCCACCTGCCGCCCGGAGCATACGGAGGGCACTCTCACCTACCCCGACGGCATCACCTGGAGCATGACGCAGGACCGTAACATCTGCCATTGCTGCGGCGTGCGGAACGTGGTCTTCCGCGACATCCATCTCGCCAAGAAACGCAAGGTCGCCCTCTGCCTGCATTTCGATCACGACCAGTACTCGCGCAGTTACTATCCCTATGCGGAGATCCCCGTGCAGAGCAACATAGTGTTCGAGCGCGTCTTCGTGGAAAACGAAATCCCCGCGCTCATCCAGAGCCGTACCCCCGTGGATAGCATCATCCTGCGCGATTCGCGCATCGGAAGCAGCGAAATCCGCCTGCTGCACGCCCTGGATACGGAGGGAATGCACTACGACACCACCCTGGTGAGGATAGAGAACGTGGACGCGGATGACCTGTCCGGGCTCGTAGGCACAGCCGGCCGCCCCGTCAAAACCATTGGATGCGGCAGCAGACTCATCGGAAACGATTGAAACGGCCGATGAAACTCTGAAGATTTTTATTAAATTTGTGCCCGGAAAATCCGAAAAACACAATATTATGCAACACATCGATTCCTATGATTTCACCGGCAGGAAAGCCATCGTACGCGTAGATTTCAACGTTCCGCTGAACGAGAATTTCGAAATCACCGACGACACCCGCATCCGCAGGGCCATCCCTACCCTGAAGAAGGTGCTTGCCGGAGGAGGTTCCCTCATCATCATGTCGCACCTCGGCCGTCCCAAGAAGGTGGACCCGAAGTTCAGTCTCAAACACATTGTCGGCCGCGTTAGCGAATGCCTGGGAGTGCCCGTGCAGTTCGCAGACGACTGCCAGGCCGCAGACGCACAGGCCGCTGCCCTCAAGCCGGGCGAAGCGCTGCTTCTTGAAAACCTCCGTTTCTATGCAGAGGAGGAAGGCAAGCCACGCGGGCTCGCGGAAGATGCCTCCGACGAGGAGAAGGCGGCCGCCAAGAAGGCGGTGAAGGCCTCCCAGAAGGAATTCACCAAAAAACTGGCCTCATACGCCGACTGCTACATCAACGATGCCTTCGGAACCGCGCACCGCGCCCATGCATCCACCGCACTCATCGCGGAATATTTCCCGGAAGACAAGATGTTCGGCTACCTGATGGAAGGCGAAATCGAAGCCATCGACAACGTTCTCAAGAATGCGAAGAGGCCTTTCACCGCAATCATCGGCGGCAGCAAGGTATCCTCGAAACTCGCTGTCCTGGAGAACCTTCTGCCCAAGGTGGACAACCTGATCATCGGCGGAGGAATGGGCTACACCTTCATCAAGGCGAAGGGCGGCTCCATCGGCAACTCCCTGCATGAGGACGACCTCATCCCGCAGGCTCAGGACATCATGGCACGCGCAAAGGAACTCGGAGTAAACCTCTCGCTTTCCGTGCAGACCGTAGTGGCCAACGAGTTCAGCAACGACGCAGAGAAGAAAATAGTGCCCGCGACGGAGATTCCCGACGGATGGGAGGGAATGGACGCCGGCCCGGAATCCCTTGCCAACTGGAAAGAGATTATCCTGGGTTCCAAGACCGTCCTTTGGAACGGCCCCGTAGGCGTATTCGAAATGGATTCCTTCGCAAAGGGAACCATGCAGATCGCGACCTTCCTCGCAGAAGCGACTGAAAAGGGTGCCTACACCCTCGTGGGCGGCGGCGACAGCGTTGCAGCCGTGACGCGCATGGGCTTCGCCGACAAGGTCAGCTATGTTTCCACTGGCGGCGGCGCAATGCTCGAAGCCATTGAAGGAAAAGAACTTCCCGGAATCGCGGCTATCCGCGGATAACTACTTTTCCCAGTACTCGCCCTTGAACATTATCTGGTCGTTATGCTTGACTATCAGCAGCTTGGCCAGACGGTCCCAGCGGTCCATCATCATCGTGTAGTAATCCAGCCAGCCTTCGGGATTGCGCAGTTCCTTGCGGCCGCCCCAGGTGGTCTCCACCATGCTTACCTGCTTGTCATTCATCAGCCCGGCCACTCCGTAGGTGTATTCCACCTGCGGGATGTAATGGACCGTCCTGTCGGGTTTGGCTCCGCGAACCGCAATCATCTCTCCGGGTTCGTGCTTTCCAGGAAGGTAGTGATGGTTGGATTCAGTAAAAATGCGGCCACCAGGCCCGCTGCAAGTACAAGTCTTTTCATGAAGGCAAAGATAATAAGTTTTTTAATGCTATCTTTGCATCATTATGACGGAATTCCCCGGAAAACAATGGAAAGATTACGAGCTGCTTGACAGCGGCCAGGGAGAGAAACTGGAGCGCTTCGGCAGCATTGTGATGTCGCGCCCGGAGCCCAAGGCTCTTTGGGATAAATCTCTTTCGGAGGACGAATGGAACCGGCTCTCGCATTTCCGCTTCCGCCTGGCTTCGGCACAGAACGGAGGGCACGCCAAAAGCGGAGCCATTGAGGACCGGGGCACATGGGAGCGGCTCCGCAAGGCTGACGACCAGTGGTACATTTCGTATCCCGGAGCACAGGAAGGGCTCCGGTTCCGGCTGCGTCTGGGCCTCACCGCCTTCAAGCACGTAGGCGTTTTCCCCGAACAGGCCCCGAACTGGGAATTCATCTATCGGGAGACCGGCAGGCTGGCGGCAGCTTCCGGGTCTGCCGGGCGTGTCAAGGTATTGAATCTCTTTGCATATACCGGTGGCGCGTCTCTTGCGGCAAAGGCCGCCGGAGCAGACGTCACCCATCTCGACAGTGTCCGCCAGGTGGTTACCTGGGCCCGTGGCAATATGGAAGCCAGCGGCATGGACGGCATACGCTGGATTGTGGAAGATGCCATGAAATTCGTGAAGCGCGAAGAGCGTCGCGGGAATCTCTACGACGGAATCATACTCGACCCGCCGGCATACGGCCATGGCCCGGACGGCGAGAAATGGAAACTGGACGAATGCCTGTTCGGGCTGTTGCAGGGAGTGGCACGGATACTCAGGCCACAGAATTCCTTCATGGTGCTGAACCTCTATTCGAACGGCTACTCGGCAGCCCTGGGAGAGACCCTTGTGCGGGAAGCCTTCGGGCTGGCGGACGGCCATCTGCTTTCCAGCGGCGAACTGGCCCTGAACGACAGTTTCGGCAAAGCCCTCCCCCTCAGCATCTTCGTCCGCCTGCGGCGATAGTTTTTCCCCTGAAAAAAACTGACCTTCCCCGAATCCGCTAAGAATTGGGGAAGGTCAAAAGGGTCAATCAGTCAAAAACCGGAACCTTACTTCGCCTTCAGGTACTCGTCGATGGCGGCAGCGGCTTTGCGGCCGGCTCCCATTGCAAGGATAACCGTAGCGGCCCCGGTCACGGCATCGCCGCCGGCGAATATGCCCGGACGCGTCGTTGCACCGGCCTCGTCGGCCACCAGGCCTCCCTTCCGGGTGGTATCCAGACCTGGAGTCGTACGCGCGATAAGCGGGTTCGGGGATGTACCGAGGGCCATGATGACGGTCTCGGCAGGAATCTCGAATTCTGAACCAGGAACCTCGACAGGACGGCGGCGGCCGCTTTCATCGGGTTCGCCGAGTTCCATGCGCACGCACTTCAGGGCACGCACCCAGCCTTTCTCGTCACCAAGAATCTCGACTGGATTGGTTAGCATCTGGAAGTCGATTCCCTCTTCCTTCGCGTGATGGACCTCCTCCTTTCGGGCGGGGAGTTCCACCTCGGTACGGCGGTAGACTATGGATGTCTCAGCTCCGAGACGGAGGGCCGTACGGGCCGCATCCATCGCAACGTTGCCGCCTCCGACGACGCAGACCTTCTTGCCTGCATGGATCGGGGTAAGGTAATCATCGCGGAAAGCCTTCATCAGGTTGTTGCGGGTAAGGAACTCGTTGGCGGAGAATACTCCGTTAAGGTTCTCTCCGGGGATACCCATGAACTTGGGAAGTCCCGCACCGGTGCCCACGAATACGGCTTCGAAACCTTCCTGGTCCATCAGCGCATCAATCGTGACGGTGCGGCCGATGATAACGTCGGTTTCAATCTTAACACCCGCGGCAATCACGTCCTGTAGTTCGCGCTTCAGCACCTTCTCTTTGGGGAGACGGAATTCGGGAATACCGTACTCGAGCACGCCGCCGGCCTTGTGAAGGGCCTCGAAAATCGTTACGTCGTAACCCATTTTGGCAAGGTCGTATGCGCATGCGAGGCCCGCAGGGCCGGAACCTATGATGGCGACCTTCTTTCCGCCGGCCTTGGGAGCCTCGACGGCCTTCTCGCCCTGGGCGAACGTCCAGTCCGCCACGAACCTCTCGAGTTTGCCGATGGAGACCGGCTCGAACTTCACGCCGAGGACACAGCTGCCTTCGCACTGGGTTTCCTGGGGGCAGACACGTCCGCAGACTGCAGGAAGCGATGAATCTTCCGCGATCTTGGCGGCGGCGCCGGCAAAATCTCCGGCAGCAACGAGTTCGATGAAATCGGGAATTTTCACGCCGACGGGGCAGGATGCCACGCAGCGGGGATTCTTGCAATGCAGGCAGCGGGAAGCCTCCAGCATCGCTTCTTCCTTATTATATCCGTAGCACACCTCTTCGAAATTGTGTGCACGCACTTTCGGGTCCTGCTCACGCACAGGAACGCGGGGGATTCTATTTGCTGCCATTTGCCAGGCCCTCCTCGGCCTTATACTGGGCTGAACGCCTCATTGCTTCATCGAAATCTACAAGATAACCGTCGAACTCGGGACCGTCCACGCATGCGAACTTTGTAACTCCACCAACGCTCAGGCGGCAGGCACCGCACATTCCGGTACCGTCCACCATCAGGGTGTTCATGCTTACCCAGATGGGGATGTTCAGTTTCTTGCAGGTGAGAACCGAGAATTTCATCATTATCATCGGGCCGATGGCCACAGCCTGGGTATAGGTCTTTCCCTCGGCCACCAGAGCCTCGAGACGTGCGGTACCCACGCCCTTGAAGCCGTAGGAGCCGTCATCGGTGCACATATACAGATTGTCCACGACGGGCTTGAACTCCTCTTCATATATGAGGAGGTCCTTGGTGCGGGCGCCGATAATCACATCGACCTGCACGCCGTGCTCATGAAGCCATTTTGCCTGCGGATATACGGGAGCCGTGCCGAGACCTCCGGCGATGAAGACGACTTTCTGCTTTGCCAGTTCTTCGGGCGTCATCTTCACGAATTCGGAAGGATTTCCGAGAGGACCTGCCACATCGGCAAAAAAATCGCCGGCACCGAAATCGTTCACCATGCTGCGGGTAGATGCTCCGATAGGTTGAATAACGATAGTTACGGTTCCGGCCTCACGGTCATAATCACTGATGGTGAGAGGGATACGTTCTCCCTGCTCATCCGCCCGGACTATGAGGAACTGCCCGGGCAGGGCCGCTTTTGCAATTCGCGGCGCCTCCACCACCATCTTGCAGATGGTAGGATTCAGCATCTTCTTTTCAAGAATCTTGAACATTATAAGAGGGTTATTAATTTGCAGCCTTAAAGGTACTCATTTTTTCGGAATCTGTCACCTTCTTGCCCCGGAAAACGACGCCGGTGTCCGGAAAACACGGACACCGGCAGCAAAAACCCTATAAAAATGCTTCAGGTGTCCCGGTTTTTCGGACACCTGAAGCACTGTAAGACAATGTTCTGCAAACTAGAACTTGTAGCGGATGCCGAGGCCTATGCCCTGCCAGCCGAATGCGGTGGCGGGAACGATGTTGAACATCGGACGCCAGTCAAGGGAGATCTGGAGAGGAATAGCATCGAAGATGTACTCCAGGCCGACCTGTGCACCTACGCCAAGGCCGATTCCGCCGCCGTCAACGAGGAAGAGGTCGGCAGCAGGGCCAGCATAGAATCCGAAAGGACCTACGGGTGCAATCTGGAAGTCATAGGCTGCTGCAATATTAACTGCATTTACAGTCCAGCCGGCATCAACTTCGAGGAAATTCTCTCCGCCGAGCGTGTGCTGATAGGAAACTTCACCACCCCATCCTGCGCGGATACCGAGTGCACGGGGCTGAGCGCTTGCAAGTGCCACAATAGCGAACATTGCAACAATAACTGTCAGAATCTTTTTCATAAACAAAAGGTTTTAGTTGGACAAATATATTAAACAATTCCTGAAAATCCAAGAAAAGCCAGGGCCAAATCATTTACAAATAAACCCCGGCGCGGATTGCGAAATAACTATTGTCCCTGTCTCCGACAGTAAAGAAATACCCGGCACCTATACGGAAGTGTTTATAAATATCCAACCCAATGCGAGGATTTATCACAAAACGGTTATCTTTTTCCACTGATGAAGGTGACGATTTTCCAACATAACTCCATCCTGTTTCAACCCCCAAAAAGGGAGAAAGATTTCCTGAACCTGAAACATTCCAGTCTGCCACAAACACAAGTGCATACTGACTGTTACGGATAATGCCGGAAGACCCTCCGTAAACTCCATCATTATGAAGAATTATTTTATCGTGCCCGTAATAAGATGCCTGAACGCCAAGGGCGATATTATCAGAACAATGATATCTCGTTTCTATATACAGACGATAATTGGCGGCATTATATGCTTCACTGTACTGATCGACAGAATACCGGCTTGAAAAAGATTCCGCAAATCCCGCCTCCAGATTCCACTTCCCAAAAGACGGAATCTGGGAAAAAGCCGTATAGCCTGAAAACAGCAGGCATAAAATCAATAAAACCCTTTTCATGGCCGCTACTGCCGGATAAAAACCTAAACAATTCCTGAAAATCCAAGAAAAGCCAGGGCCATTATACCGACGGATATCAGAGCGATGGGAAGCCCGCGGAAAGCTTTGGGCACGTCGTTGAGGGCAAGATGCTCGCGGATACCGGCGAAAAGGATCATCGCGAGGCCGTAGCCGAGCGAGGTTGCAAAGGCATATACCGTAGCCTCTCCGAGCCCCAGGAGATGAGACTCTCCCCCGAAGGTGAACTCCTTGGTAACCACCGTGATAGCCACGCCGAGCACCGCACAGTTCGTGGTAATCAGCGGCAGGAAAATACCCAGCGCCTGATAGAGCGAAGGCGACACTTTCTTCAGCACTATCTCGACCATCTGAACCAACGCCGCAATCACCAGGATGAAAGCGATTGTCTGCAGGAAAGAAAGCCCGAAAGGCACCAGCAGATATTTGTTGAGCAGATATGTCACCACGGTGGCCAGCGTAATCACGAAGCAGACCGCCAGGCTCATGCCGGAAGCCGTAGAAAGTTTGTTCGATACCCCCAGGAAGGGGCAGATGCCGAGAAACTGCGCCAGAACGATATTGTTGACGAAGATCGCCGAAATGATTATAAGAAGATATTCCATGGCGTCCTCCTACTTTTTAGCGATTTTATTGAACAGTACCATCAGATAGCCGAGCACGATGAACGCGCCCGGAGCCATCACAAAGGCAAGGATGCCGTCTCCGGAAATGAACTTCCAGCCGAAGACCGCGCCGCTTCCGAGAATCTCGCGCACTATGCCTATCACCGTAAGCGACAGCGTGAAACCTATGCCGATCCCTATGCCGTCGAGGGCGGAATCCCATACGCTGTTCTTGCCAGCGAAGGCCTCGGCACGACCGAGAATGATGCAGTTCACCACAATCAGCGGAATGAATAGGCCGAGAGTCTTAAAGGCACCCGGAGTATAAGCCTGCATCACCAGTTGCAGCACCGTCACGAAAGTGGCTATCACCACGATATAAACGGGGATATGCACCTTGTCAGGCACCACCGGCGCGATGAGTGAGATTACGATATTGGAAAGGATCAGCACGAACATCGTCGCAAGGCCCATCTCCAGCCCGTTCATTGCCGAAGTGGTGGTTGCCAGCGTCGGGCACATGCCCAGCACCAGCACGAAGGTCGGGTTTTCCTTCAGCAGGCCCTTCGTTATCAGCGAAAACTTACTCATAGTTGGTCCTCCTTGGTTTTAGGGGCGGCGGCAGTGCCGTCCACGGAAGTTTTTTGAGCGGGCTCGTGCGTGGCGGTAGCGGAGTGGACGGCACTGCCGCCGCTCATCCCTTTTACCAGCGCAACCGCCTGGGCGACAGCCTTGGTGTAGGCACGGGAAGTAATGGTCGAAGCCGTGATTGCATCCACGTCGCCGCCGTCCTTCTTCACGGACAGCGCCCCCGAAAATCCCTTCCACTGCTCGCGGAATCGGGATCCTTCCTCCGTACACTTGGCCCCTAGGCCCGGGGTTTCCGAGTGCGACAGCACCGAAGTATTGAAGACCGTTCCGTCCGGAAGCACCCCCACCATCAGGGCGAGAGGCCCTCCGAAACCGCCGGCAACGCTCTTGACGGCATATGCCGTAACCGCACCGTCGGAAGTCTGCACGAAGTATCCTCCGATACCCTCCGCATCCGAAGGCATCTCCGCCGAAATTTCGCCTCCGGCAGGAAGCACCTTCGCTATCGAAGCACGCGCCTCCGCGGCGGCCGCCTCCTCAATGGGAGCCTTCGTAACCACGAAAACAGCACCCAACAGAGCCGCACACACAAAGCAGACTCCGAACAGGCACAGCACCATGTTTGTCAGTGTAGATTTTGCCGCCATACCTTATTTCCTCCCGTATTTACGCTGATGGAACCAGATATTCAGCAGCGGCACCGCCGTATTCATCAGCAGTATCGCGAAGGACATTCCCTCCGGATACGAGCCGAAATAGCGAATCATCATCACGATGAAACCGATGCCGATGCCGTAAACGACGCCTCCCCAGGTGCTCATCGGCGAAGTCACATAGTCAGTCGCCATGAAGCATGCGCCGAGGATGACACCTCCGGTCAGGAGGTTGAAGAGAGGGCCCGTGTATGAGGCGGGATCCGCCATATGGAAGATGCCTGCCACGACCGCCACGGTAGCAAAGATGCTCAGTGTGATCCATGGCTTGATTACCTTCCGAATCAGGAGATATACCCAGCCGGCAAGCAGCGCAAGCGCCGATATCTCACCCGCAGAACCTCCGATATTATGGAAGAGAGTCTGCAGTTTCACCAGTTTGTCGGCCTCCTGCGCACCCAGGACGGACACCTGTCCGAGCAGAGTCGCACCCGAGAACGCATCCACGCCGGAGATGAATCCGGCGGGAGCCGTCCAGTCGGTCATGAAGGAAGGGAAGGATACGAGCAGGAACACGCGGCCTACCAGAGCCGGGTTCCAGATATTCTGCCCTATGCCTCCGAAAGTCATCTTGGCTACGCCGATGGCCACGACCGCACCTATGAAAACTATCCACAGAGGGCATGACGGAGGCAGGTTCATGGCCAGAAGTATGCCCGTGACGATGGCGGAAAGGTCGCCCGTAGTCGAGGGCTTTTTCAGCAGGTATTTTGTAATCGCCCATTCCAGCACCACGCAGGATGCCACGCTGACCGCCATGATTGCGATTTCGGACAGCCCGTAGAACAGGAACGAGACTATCACCGCCGGGCACAGGGCGATGATTACGTCCAGCATCAGCCTCTTCGTGCTGACGCTGGCATGTATATGAGGATTTTGCGATACAAGGTATGCCATAGGTTAGTCCTCCTTTGTTTTAGAGATCTCCTTCGCAGCAGCAGCCTCGGCCGCAGCCTTGGCCGCGGCGGCGCGGGCGCGGATTGCGCCCATCGCAAGGCCCTTGGCCTGGCGGACATTGTCGAGCAGCGGAATCCCTGCAGGGCAGCTGTAGAGGCAGCATCCACATTCTATGCAGTCCTGCGCTGCATTTTCCTCAAGCGCGGCGACATCCCCCGCCTTGTAGAGACGGTTGAGCAGATAGGGTTCAAGCCCCATAGGGCAGGCGTCCATGCAGCGGCCGCAACGGATGCAGGAAGTTTCCGTCCAGCGTTTGGTCGATTCGTGCGTGAGATAAAGGATTGACGACGATCCCTTTACGGTGGTCGCATCCATGCAGGCGACTGCTCGTCCCATCATGGGGCCGCCGCTGATGATCTTGGCGGCGCCTTCGGGAATCCCGCCGGCATACTCTGCGATATAATCAAGCGGCACGCCGATGCGGAAGAGATAATTATGCTGCCTCTCCACGGGCAGGCAGTTGCCGGTTACCGTCAGGACGTTGGTAATCAGCGGCTTGTTCTTCTGCACCGCCTCATAGACGGCAAGCGAAGTGGCCACGTTCTGCACCACGGCACCGACGCTTATCGGAAGCCCGCCGGAGCCGACTTCGCGGTGCATCACGGCCTGGATCAGCTGCTTTTCCCCGCCCTGCGGATATTTCTTCTTAAGGGACAGGACCTCGATATCGTAGGGCAGTCCGGAGACCGCCTTCTTCATCGATTCGATGGCCTCCGGCTTGTTTTCCTCGATGCCGATCACGGTGCGGCAGCCGCCGAGCACCTTCTGCATGATGGCAGCGCCCACCACTATCTCTTTCGGACGCTCCAGCATGATGCGGAAGTCGCTGGTGAGATAAGGCTCGCACTCGGCCCCGTTCAGTATCAGGCACTCCGCCTTGCTGCCCGGAGCGGGATTGAGTTTGACGTGAGTCGGAAAAGTCGCACCGCCGAGCCCTACCACTCCGCAGGCCTTGATTTTGTCGAGAATCGCATTGCGGTCTTCGGGGATTTCAGTGACCAGCGTGTCGGAAAGATCGATCCCCTCGGCCCACTCGTCGCCTTCGACTTCGATTTCTATATGGGGAACGGGGTTGCCGATAATATCCTTACGTGGAGCTATCGATTTGACCGTTCCCGATGCGGGAGAATGCACGAACGCGGAAATGAATCCGCCCGGCTCCGCCAGCACCTGCCCTGTCCTGACCTTGTCTCCGACCGCCACCACAGGTTTGGCGGGAGCACCAAGATGCTGGGCCATGGATACATACACAGTCTTCGGCAGAGGCAGTACCTCGATTGCGCATCCGCGCGACAGTTTCGCGTCATCCGGATGTACTCCGCCGATAGCAAACGTGATCTTACTCATTTCTCACCTCCTTTTTCAGATACCGCAGCTGCATTTCGTGCAGCGATCCGCTCCTTTACGGCCGCCTTGTCCAGCGGCTTCGGGAAGTTCACCCCGTGGATTGCTCCGGTGGGGCATACCGCCTCGCACTCGCGGCAGAGTTTGCATTTCGCAAAGTCGATATAAGCCAAATTATTCTCCAGAGTGATGGCATCGTGGGTGCAGGTCTTTACACAAATGCCGCAACCGATGCAGGCATTAGCACAGGCCTTCCTGGCAACCGGCCCCTTGTCGGTATTGCGGCAGGACACGTACTCGCGCATTCCGCGGGGCCCCTTGTTGCGAAGCTCGATCAGAGCCTTGGGGCAGGCCTTCACACACTTTCCGCAGGCGACGCATTTGCTTTCGTCCACTACGGGAAGCTCCGTTTCCGGATCCATGGACAATGCACCGAACTCGCAGGCCTCGACGCAGTCCCCGCAGCCGAGGCAGCCGGCAGGGCACCCGGTCACGTTGCTGTAGAAAGCCTTCACGCGGCAGCTCTTCGCACCATCATAAACATTCAACTTCGGCCTCACGGCACAACTACCGTTGCAGCGCACCACGGCCACCTGCGGAGCCTTCTCCGCAAGCTCGTAACCGAGAATCGCGGACACCTGCTTCATCACCTCATTGCCTCCCACCGGGCAAAAATGCGCGCTGAGATCAGCGGCCTTTACCGCAGTGTCGGCGAAGGAATGGCATCCGGCATAACCGCATCCGCCGCAGTTCGCTCCGGGCAGGGCCTTCTCGATCAGTTCGATGCGCGGATCCTCCTCCACCCTGAACTTCCTGGCCACAAAGTAGAGGACGACCGCGAGAACCAGGCCGAGACCAGCCAGGACCACCACAGTCCAGATAACAACAGAATTCATTATATCTCCTTTATGTAGAAAGAATACTCATTTTTGAGCCTGTCCCTCAACAGCCACAGCACCAGATAGTAAAGTGCCGTGAGGCCGATGGAGGCAAGCCCCGAGGCAAGTTCCCCCATTCCGAGGGCGTTCAGCCCGAGAAGGGACGAGAGCAGCACCAGCAGCGGGATGGCATACGCAAGCCAGACCGCCTTGAAACCCATGGAGCGCCTGAGCAGTACCAGCACCTCCTGGCCGATTTTCCAGTCGCCGAGGGTTGTGCGGACGGATATCGCCTTGTGAGTGGCGTCGGCGGTGCCGCAGAGATTAGCCGCATGGCATGTTGCACAAGCGGACTCCGCCACGATTTCTACCGTGATGAAGTCCGGATTGATTTCCACGATTTTCCCCCTGTGGGAAATATCCGAAGCGGCCATATTCCTGTTATTCAAAATCAGTGTTCATCGCAGATGCGACAGGTCCCTGCTGGGCATAAAGCACGTCGCCCATCTCCAGGAACCTGACACGTTCGCTCTTGAACACCATGTCGATATCGCGGGTTTCGCCGTTACGGTGCTTGGCGATGATGATCTGGGTTTTCTCCTTGTCTTCCGGATTCTCACTAAGGCCGACATAGTCCGGACGGTGGATGAAAATGACCATATCCGCGTCCTGCTCAATGGAACCGGATTCGCGGAGGTCGCTCAACTGGGGCTTGCCCGTACCGCCGGTGCGCTGGACGGCCTGACGGGACAGCTGCGAAAGTGCTATGATTGGCACGTTCAGTTCCTTCGCAGTCGCCTTGAGGGTACGCGAGATCGCAGCGACTTCCTGCTCGCGCATGCCGCGCAATTCAGCAGGCCCCTGCATCAGCTGCAGATAGTCCACGACTATCAGGCGGACGCCCCTGTTCTTCACAAGGTTCTTGGCCTTGGTGCGGAATTCCATCAGGGGCAGGCCGGGAGTGTCGTCGATGTAGAGAGGCGCTTTGGCCAGGTCCTTGATTTTATATTCCAGCTGTTCCCACTCGTACTGCTCCAGCTTGATGGCTCCCTTGATCTTGTCTGCGCTGAGGCCGGTTTCGCTGATTGCGAGACGTTTGGCAAGCTGCGTGGCGGACATTTCAAGAGAGAAGAAAGCCACAGGCATGTGATGGTCCACCGCGGCATTGCGGGCGATATTCAGCGAGAAGGCGGTCTTACCTACGGAGGGACGGGCGGCAAGGATGATAAGGTCGCTCGGCTGCCATCCCTGGGTAATCTGGTCCAGCGTGGGGAATCCTGAAGGGACTCCGCTCAGGCCGGTGGTTTCCTGCTGGTTCTGGATGACGGTGATTACGTCGTTGAGCACGGAACCTATCTCCTGTACGTCCTTGCGCACATTGCTCTGCACCGCGTCATACACGCGGGACTGCGCCATGTCGATAAGGTCGTCCACTTCCACAGAATCGTCGAAAGCCTGCTTGAGGATGGCGTAGGAAGCGGAAATAAGGTCTCTCTGGATGGATTTCTGCCTGAGAATCTTGATGTAGTACTCGATGTGCGCGGCGGAACCCACCCTCTGCGAATAGTTCGCGAGGACCACCGAGCCTCCCACGGCTTCGAGGTTGCCGAGAGCCTTGAGCTTTTCGCTCACGGTGATGATATCTATCGAGACGTGCTCGTTCACGAGGGCGGTCATCGCCTCGAAGATCATCTGGTTTTTCTTATCGTAGAAACAGTCCTTCGACAGCTCCGCCATCGAGGAATCGACTACGGAAGGCTCGAGCAGCATCGCGCCGAGCACGGCTTCCTCGGCCTCGATGGCCTGGGGCGGCTTGTTGCCCATCTCCAGCCCGATGTTGTCGAGATTCGCCTGCTTCTGGCGGCGCGAAGTATTCTGCCCTGCCATGACGGTTTAGATTTCGGGATTCACGATTATACGGCCGCAGTGCTCGCAGATGACGAGCTTGCTTCCGGAGGCGATGTCCACCAGCCTCTGGGGAGTGATGGTATTGAAGCATCCTCCGCAGGCTTCTTCGCGGTAGACGGGCACGACTGCCAGATGGTTGTGGGTGCTGGCCTTGATGCGCTCGTATGCGCTCATGGTGCGTGCGTCAAGCTTCGCGGCAAGCGCGTTGCGGCGGTCGGTATAGGTCTTCTCTTCGTCGGCGGTCGAGTTCACGATGGCGTCGAGTTCCTCCCTCTTCGCGGCAAGGTCGTCCTCGCGGACGGAAATCCTCTCCTCGATCTCCTCGATCTGCTTCTTGTCGTCTGCGATGCGCTCTTTCGCCTCGTTTATGGACTTGTCTGCGATGCGAAGCAGCAGGTTCTCGTTCTCGAGTTCCTTGCTGATGGAATCATATTCGCGGCTGTTCGAGATATTCGCGAGCTGGGCCTTGTATTTCTCGATGTCGGCCTCATGGACGGTAATCTGCTCCTTGTTGATTTCGATGGAAGCTTCCTCGCCCTTCACGGCCTCCGTTATCTTCGCGATCTTTGCATTGAGCGCTGCAATCTCTCCTTCGATGACCGCCACCTCTGCAGGAAGTTCGCCGCGGAGCTGGACAAGCTTGCCGATTTCGTTGTCGGCCGCCTGAAGCTCATAAAGGACCTTCAGCTTTTCTGCTACGCTGAGGTCGGAATCTGCGAAAGACTTCTGCAGGCTGACGAAAGTCTCCCTCTCATCGATGGGAGTGTCGACTTTTTTGACTGTTTTCTTGGTTGCCATATTCTGTTATAAATAATTTACCGGATTTGCGGTTCCGATATTCTCGGATATAAGGGATACAAAGTTAGGAAATTTTTTCCGTATAACGGAAAGCAGAATTTCCGTTATTTCGACTTCTGTCTCGAAGTGGCCGGCATCTACCAGCATAAAGCCCTCTGGGACAAAGAAATAATGATAAGAAATATCTCCGCAGACATACATCTGCGCTCCCGCCTTCAAAGCGGCAGGGATAAGGGAAGTGCCCGACCCACCGCAGACGGCTATGGTGCTGACAGGGGTATCGATAAGGGCGGATGTCCGCACGGCGGGCGTGCCGAGGGCTTTTTTGACGGCCTTAACCGCCTCCGCGGCAGGCAGAGCCTCAGGCAGTTCTCCGACAGCTCCGAACCCATACCCGGAAACCTCCGGAGCCAACACCCGGACGTTCCGCAGCCCGAGTTTCTCCGCCAGGACGAAACTAACCCCTCCGGACGTCTTGTCGGCACTGGTATGGCTCGAATAAACCGCCACTCCGTTTTTCACCGCAGCAATCACCGGAGCGCATGCCGGATCCTCCGGCCAGAGATGGTTAAGTGCATGATACAGAAGCGGATGATGCGTAATTATCATGTCGCATCCCCTGCGTACCGCCTCCTCGACCAGGGCCACGGTGCAGTCGAAGCCTATCAGCACTCCGTGTACTTCCTGCTCAGGCGAGCCCACCTGCAGGCCGGTATTGTCATGCTCCGCCTGTATGGATGCCGGGGCGAACTCTTCGACCGCGGCCACGATGTCCTTTACTTTCATAGGCTTTTCCTGATTTCGACAAGTTGTTCGCGTATCTCTTTCAGGGCTTCCAGCGTCCTGATGCGTCCGTCAACCGACTTTTTGTCGGCAAGCAGCTGCTTGGACGCCCCGTCAAGGGTGAGTCCCTTCTCCTTGACGAGGAAATGGATCTGCTTCAGCGTCTCAATGTCTTCTGCAGTGTAGCGGCGGTCTCCGCGGGAAGTCCGCGAAGGCTTCAGCAACTTGACGAAATACTCCGACCAGTACCTCACGAGCGAAACGTTCTCGCCCAGGATACCGGCGGCCTCGCCGATGGTGTAGAATAGTTTTGCCATATATTAATCCATTGATTGTCTGGTATTTATCGACATATAAAGGAAGTTCGGATAGTCTTCCGGGCCAACCGAACCGAAGAGGTAGTTCACAGGGTCGCGCACCACTCCGTGCCGTAGAACTTCATAGTGCAGATGCGGGGCATAAGCGTTTCCAGACATTCCCACCGTGGCGATTTTCGTTCCCTTTCGGACCCTCTGCCCCTTCTGCACCCGGATTTCCCCGAGATGCAGGTAGCGTGTGGTATATCCACCTGAATGACTGAGCGTTACGGTATTCCCTTCACCCTTTGAACTGTTCACCACATCCTCCACCGTACCGTCGGCCGGGGCAAACACCGGAGAACCCTGCGGCACTATTATATCCAGCCCGCTGTGGGTCACGTCCGTCTTGTAGAAAGGATTGAAATGCCTGCCTGCCGAGGCGCCGATCTGCGGGTACGACACGTCCTTCACGGGGTTCGTCATAGGAGGCAGCACGAATCCCTTCTCTCCGAGGGTGCGGTATATCTTCTCGAACGCCGCATCCACTTCGGCAGCGGTTCCCAGCAATGCATCCGCCTTCTTCGTGGTATAGGTCACTATTTTCCCGTCGGGGATGGTGTCCGCCCCGAAAAGGAAATCCAGCGACCCGACGGGATCCACCGCCGGAGCCTTAGTGTGGAAGACTTCTTCGTAGATGCGTCCGTCCTTGACCGCCAGCACGTCCATCGCCCCCGAAAGCACCTTCTGCTTCTCCAGCACGGAGGCATACGTCCTCTCGTAGACGCGGTTCTCCCTCCGCAGGCGCTTTTCCGTATCGGTGCTGACCACAAGGGAGATGATGAGATAGAACACGATGAAAAGCGACAACGACACCAGCAGCACCCTCAGCACGTTCCGGATCGTGGTCCATGCCGACTGGGTGAATTTCTTCGCCTTCACCGCAGCGCTGTCGAATATGTATATCTTCTTTTTCACCTTCCCCTGTCCTTAAGCAATTCAAGCGTGGATTTAATGTGCGGATCCGCTTCCTCGCGGCGCCGGCTTATCATCGCTATATACTCCTCGACAGTCATGTCGAGATTCATGTAACTGTACGGATTGACGGCGTTGTCCTTGTAGAGCACTTCGTAGTGCAGATGCGGCCCGGTCGCCTTTCCCGTCTTTCCGACGGCGCCTATCATGTCGCCGCGTGTAACTTTCATCCCCGGACCGACATCGACCCGGGAAAGATGCGCATAGCGCGTCTTGTAGCCGAAACCATGGTCCACTATTATTTCGTTGCCGTAACCGCTGAAAGAGAAATTCACCTTCGACACGGTACCGTCGCCGGTCACGTAGACCGGATAGCCGGTATCGGCAGCAAAGTCCTGCCCGGAATGGAAGCGGGTTCCTCCGTAAACGGGGTCTTCCCTGCTCCCGAAAGGACTTGCCATACGGTAGGAGCCTTTTTTCGGAAGGATGGGCGGCACGGCCGGAATATGGGAGACCATGTCGCCGGCCGTCTTTGAGATGCCGTACACCTCGTCAAGGGCCATAGACTGCACGCAGGCCCGCTTGTTCAGCATGTCCAGACGTCGGAGCATGTTCTTGTAACGGGGATCCGCCCCATCGAACTCCGGCTGCTCATACCTCGCCGTGGCTCCCGTGCCGGGCCTCTTGACATCTTCCGGAATCACGTTAAGTCCGAAAATCGAACGGTAGACATAGTCGTCGCGCTCTTCGATTCCCTCGAGAGTTTCCTCGCACATGTCCATCTGCCGGTTTACGACGGCCATCTTCGACTGCCAGGCAGCGTTTTCCTTCTTGAGCCGGGCGGTTTTGGGGAGATCCCATCCTAGCACCGAAGTATAGAGCCAGAAATACAGGAAGCAGAGTCCGCCGGCCACCAGTATCGTCAGTCCCGTGCGCACATGTCGCATATAACGCGGTTCCTCGCGGACCTCGTATTGCAGCGTAATGGGATTGAAGATATAGCTCGGCATTATACGAAAGTGCAGTTTTCAATGTCACGGAATCCGCGCAGGAAGGCGTCGGCAGCCATACGCTTCTTGCCCGCCACCTGGAGTTCCTTCACCTCCAGCCATTTGTCTCCGGCCTTGACAAACAGTTTGTTTCCGTCGGTACGTACCGTCCCGACAGAAACGCCTGTCTTGTCAGGGGCTCCGCCCCTAACATACCCCGCGGCAGGAGTACCCTCTGAAACCGCTGCCACCCTCGGCACGCTAAGAGGGGGGACCGCGTCAGCGGTGGGGTCGAGCGTATGCGAGACGGTTGAAGAGGGTACTACCTGCCCGTCTCTTGCGGGAGGGGCCGAATGGCCGGCTTGAGCATCGGATACCGCAACCGCAGCCACAGCTACCGCAAAGACCTTGACATCAGTGGCTTTGCCGTTGCAGACCAGGGTGGTCCAGGCAGCAGGATATGGATTGAGGCCGCGGACCAGATTGCGGATTGCGGACGCAGGGCGGTTCCAGTCGATGCGCGTATTCTCCTTCGTGAGCTTCGGCGCCGGCTTCAGCACCTCGGACCCCTGGATGAACGACCCCTGAACGCGGGTCTCTACATTATGCTGTATGATACCCTCGGTCGTCTCCACCACGAGTTTTGCCCCGGCCTCCATCAGACGGTCGTGCAGGTCTCCCGCAGTATCGTCAGGCCCGATTCGTACCTCCTGGCGGAGGATGATGCCTCCGGTATCTATATTCCTGTCTATCATGAAAGTGGTCACGCCGGTAAGCCTTTCCCCGTTGATTACCGCCCAGTTGATCGGAGCAGCGCCGCGGTACTGCGGCAGAAGGGCTGCGTGCAGATTGAAAGTGCCGAGCTTCGGCATGGTCCAGACCTGCTCCGGCAGCATGCGGAACGCAACCACAACGAAGAGGTCGGCCTTCCACGCACCGAGCTGTTCAAGGAACTCAGGATCTTTGAGGCTGAGCGGCTGCAGCACCGGCAGTCCATGCGCGACAGCGTATTTCTTGACAGCGCTTTCATGCACCTCCAGGCCGCGCCCGCTGGGCTTGTCGGCAACCGTCACCACTCCAACAACCTTATACTTATGATTCAGCAGCGCATCAAGAGATGCCACTGCAAATTCGGGAGTACCCATGAATACGATGCGTACAGGCCGGAACAACCCCACCACGCGGCTCTTGAACTTGCGCCACCAGGTGAGAAGCGTGTCGCTGCTGAAGACGGTGGAATCCTTCACCGCACGGTAAGTGAGGTATGCCCCGATGGGCGCCAGCACAAGCGCCGACACGAAAGCCCCGAGGGGAGCGGTCACGGCGCCGTCGCGAGCAAGCTTCGTCCCGGAAATATCCACCACCCAGTAGAGCACGAAGAAGAGCGCAGAAATGATGGCGCTCACCCCGAGCGCGCCCTTGCGCACGAATGCCCCGAGAGGTGCGCCGATGAAGAACAGGATGAAGCAGGCCAGTGCCTGGGCGAACTTCTTGTACAACTCTATATCGGTGCGGCGAAGATAATAATAGTAATCGTAAACCTCTGAACGGTAAGATATTATGCTTGACTGCATACGCTCCGCGTTATCAGCCGCCTTCGCATAGGCCTTCTCCTTTGCGGAAACGTGTTTCCATGAAAGGTATCCGTCTTCCTTGAAAAGAGGCTTCCGGGCGAAGGCCCCGTCGCGCAGCCGCGCGGTATCCAGCTGGGAACGGAAAGTCAGGGGTGCCGACTTGGTGAGCTGCATGTAACGTGTGTCCCGGGCGGAGAAGGCCAGGTCCTCCAGGGAATCCTTCTGATGTCGCAACTGGCTGAGGTGCATGGATTTGGCCTGGTCTCCGAAACGGCTGGAATCCGACTTCTGGAAATTGTAGTTCTTCAGGCGAATGATAAGTTCCTGGCGCTCGAAGTCGATGTGCTGCAGCTCCCGGGTAGTGTCACGGTAATTGCGCACGTTGTTCTCCTGATAGTTGGAGCCGTTGAAGAGCGTGAATGTCAGATAGTCCTTGTTCTCGCTCATCTTTATGATGGCGGAGTCGGCGATGGTGAGCGAAGTGTTTCCCTTGCCGGAAGTGTGGTCATAGACCATCACCCCGTGCATCATGCCGTTAGCATCCTGCGTATCGGTGCGGAGTATATAGCCGTCGATGCCGTCGTAGAAGGTTCCGGCGGGGATTTTTATCTCGTTCTTGGTCTTGCCGATGTCGTCGCGCAGGGTGTATATCCTGTTGGTCGCCTTCGGCACGAGGTTGTTCCCCACGAAGAAGGCCCCGATACTGATGAACACCGATGCGATGATCAGCGGCAGCATTACCCTCGAAAGCGACACCCCGGAGGCCTTGATGGCCATCAGCTCGTTGTTGTCGCCCATCTGCCCCATGGTCATCATGGACGAAAGGAGAGTCGCAAGTGGTAGCGCCAGAGGCAGGATGGTACACCCGCCCAGAAGCATGAATTCAAGTATGACAAGCAGGCTCAGGCCCTTTCCTACGAGTTCATCGATGTAAACCCACAGGAACTGCATCATAAGGATGAACACAACGATCAGCAGGATCGCTATGAACGGGCCTATGAAGGCCTTGAGTACGAACTTGTCAAGCTTTTTCAAATTCTTTCAATCATCTTGTCAAGAGCAGCGGGAAGACCTGCAATATCCTTGCCGCCCGCAGTCGCCAGGCCGGGTTGTCCGCCGCCGCCGCCCTGAATGAGTTTCGCAGCTTCGCGAATATCGGCGCCGGCGTTCTTTCCAGCGGCCACCAGGTCCTGCGAATACATCAGCAGCAGCTGTGGTTTGCCGGCAGTCTCGAATGCAGCAGCAATCACCAGATTGTCTGCCTCTTTCTGAAGCATGACCGCCGCATCGCGGAGCATGGCGAGGTCGCGGGCTTCGGCTATCTTCACAACCCTGTGGCCGTTTATTTCCACGGCGTTCTCAAGCAGCAGTTTCTTCAGCTGCAGGGTTTTCTCCTTCGCGATTTCCGCCGCCTGCTTCTTGTATGTTTCGTTTTCTTCTATCAGCTTCTGTATGGCCTCGGTAAGACCGGGAGCATTGTTGAAGAGGGACCGGGCGGAGCGCAGCAGTTCCTGCATGCCGCAGACCATCTTCTCCGCTTCAGCTCCGGTCACCGCCTCGATGCGGCGCACTCCCGCGGCTATCGCAGCTTCCGAAGTAATCTTGAAGAAACCGATGCTGCCGGTCGCGGGGGTATGGCAACCGCCGCAGAGTTCGACGCTGGGGCCGAATTTCACCACGCGCACGCGGTCGCCGTATTTTTCGCCGAAGATGGCGATGGCCCCCATCCGCTTGGCTTCATCCATCGTGGCAGTGCGGTTCTCCACGAGAGGGAAATTGCTGCGTATCAGCTCGTTGACTCTCGCCTCGACGGCATGTATCTGCTCGTCGGAAAGCTTTTCGAAGTGGGAGAAGTCGAAACGGAAATACTTGTCGCATACGAAGGATCCTTTCTGCTCCACGTGGGTGCCAACTATCTCGCGGAGCGCCTGGTCCAGAAGATGTGTGCAAGTGTGGTTGTTGGCTATCTCCTGCCTGCGGGCGGCATCCACCCTGAGGGTGAAGGCGCCGTCCGGGTCGGCCGGAAGCTTGTCCGCTATGTGGATGGTAAGGTTGTTTTCCTTGACGGTGTTGAGGATTTTTATCTCCTCGCCGGAAGCGCTCACCGCGGTGCCGGTGTCTCCGACCTCGCCGCCCATCTCCCCGTAGAAGGGGGTGACGCTGAACACGAGCTGGAGCATCTCTTTGTTCTTCTGCACCACCTTGCGGCTCTTCAGAAGCAGGGCGCCCGTCTGCTCGACGGTATCGTATCCTGTGAATTCCACATCCTCGCCCTCGTGATAGACGGTCCAGTCGCCGAATTCATTGGCAGTGGCATTGCGGGCACGCTCCTTCTGCTTGCCGAGTTCCACCTTGAAGCCCTCCAGGTCCACCTTGTAGCCCTTTTCTCCCGCAATGAGTTCAGTGAGGTCAATAGGGAATCCGAAGGTATCGTAAAGAACGAAGGCGTCCACGCCGGGAATTATCTTCGTCGCGGAGTTCTTTGCCATGTAGTCGTCCAGCAGCCTGATGCCGCGGTCAAGAGTGCGCAGGAATGCGAGTTCCTCCTCGCGGATAACGGATTCTATGAGTTTCTGCTGAGCTTTCAGTTCGGGATAGGCGTCTCCCATGTCTTCAATCAGCTGCGGCACGAGCCTGCAGAGGAAGGGTTCTGTGAAGCCGAGGAAAGTGTAGCCGTAGCGCACGGCGCGGCGGAGAATCCTCCGTATCACGTAGCCGGCCTTCACGTTGGAAGGCAGCTGCCCGTCCGCGATGCTGAAGGAAATGGCGCGGATGTGGTCGGCGCAGACGCGCATCGCCACGTCGGTTTCGGGAGAGGCTCCGTATTTGTGCCCGGAAAGCTCTCCGAGCTTGCCAAGAAGCCCCGTGAAGACGTCGGAATCGTAGTTGCTGTTCTTGCCCTGGAGCACCGCGCAGAGGCGCTCGAAGCCCATGCCGGTGTCGATATTCCTTGCGGGAAGCGGCTCCAGATGGCCGTCGGCCTTGCGTTCGAACTGCATGAAAACAAGGTTCCAGATTTCAATCACGTGAGGGTCGCTCTTGTTCACGAGGTCGCGGCCGGGGATGCCGCTGGCGCGCTTTTCCTCTTCTGAACGTATGTCTATGTGAATTTCGGAGCAGGGGCCGCAGGGGCCGGTCTCCCCCATCTCCCAGAAATTGTCGTGCTTGTTGCCGAGGAGGATGCGGTCGGCAGGCAGATACTTGAGCCAGGCCTGGCGGGCTTCCTCGTCAAGCGGCGTACCGTCTTCGGCGCTGCCCTCGAAAACCGTGGCATAGAGAAGCCCCGGGTCGATTCCGTAAACCTTGGTTAAGAGTTCCCATGCCCAGTCGATGGCTTCGGTCTTGAAGTAGTCGCCGAAGCTCCAGTTGCCGAGCATCTCGAACATCGTATGATGGTAGGTGTCGTGCCCGACTTCTTCGAGGTCGTTGTGCTTGCCGCTCACGCGGAGGCACTTCTGGCTGTCGGCCGCACGCTTCATGGCGGGGGTGGCGTTTCCGAGGAAGATGTCCTTGAACTGGTTCATTCCGGCGTTCGTAAACATCAGCGTCGGGTCGTTCTTTACCACCATCGGAGCGGAAGGGACGACGGTATGTTCCCTGGAAGCGAAAAAGTCGAGAAATTTCTGACGTATTTCCTTGGATGTCATCATAATAAAAAGCAGTATCTAAAGTACATTCCTGCAAAGATACTGCTTTTTTCCGATTACTGCACCATCACGGCCTGCTCTATTTCTTCGGTGCTTCCATCCTCGTATTTCAGCACTGCTTTCAACCTGTGCAGACCGCTCGTGGAGAGGGTTACGGAAGTGCCGGAAACAGGGGCGCCGTCGAAGAGCCATTCAACGCTTGCCGGCGTTTCTCCGGAGGATCCGGCGAGCGACAGGGGCAGAACCGATCCCAGGCTGTATGCATTCCCGTTACCCGGATTGGATATGGTGCGGAGAGCCATCGCGTCGAACATCGGGCCGCCGGCATGTATCTCGCAGTCTATCAGGAAGTTGTTTTCACCTTCAATCCACATGGTCCTGCCTTTTTCGGTATACAGCGGCCAGGTCACTCCGCCGCCGGTCACATAAGGCTGCCCGTCTATGCTCATCCAGTACTGCTCGGTCATTTCCTTTGCGGATATTCCGAAAATCATATCCTTGTCCCCGCTGATCTCGAGCCCTGCCGACGAAATGTCCACGGTGTTGACCACATCCGCCTTGAAGGGCTCCAGTGTTTTTGTGAACACCCGCGTATCTCCGAAATCGACGAAGACGTCAATTTTGGCCGCGGTGTTTCCGTGGATATTGAAACTTATCCTGTCCAGTTTGCTCCCGGAGTAGGACGCAAGTTCATCGGCGGTGTAACGCACGCCTATTGTCCCGGACCAGGTGGGTCCGTCCAGCTGATATCCGACTGCGTGCCCTGACGGCGGACCGTGCTTTGAAAGAGTCACGGGCTCGCTTTCGGACACGCTCAGCATTATCATGTCCAGAATTGTTTCCGCCATGGCTATCCTGGCCTTGCGATGCCTCGTGTAATACATTTCCTTCGAGAAATCCACGTCGAGGTACTCGTCGATGTCCAGGGGGAAAACAAAGGAATAAGTGCCGTCATCACCCGTAAAGACCGTCTGCGACGCAGCGCTCACCTTCACCCCGGCAAGAGGCTTTCCGGAAGAATCGCTCACCTTGCCGATCAGGCGTCTGTCAACGGGTATTTCAAGGTAGAGGCCCATCTGCTGCCCCTGCCAGGATATTCCAGAAATCACATAACCCGTCCTGCCTCCGGCCCATTCGCTTCCTTCGAAAGCACCCTTCCCGGAAGTACCCGGCCAGAGCATGTCCGCATAACTCGAGTACGAACTGTTCGGAAGCAGCATATAGTAGCAGGGGTGACCTTCATAGCAGTTGAGCTTGTTGTTCTGCCACAGATTGTAAGCTGTGGTGGAACCGGCGGCATTTTCAGAAAGATCGACATGATAGATGGCCATTCCCCTGGACGGCGCGGCGGCGGAACTGCTGAGGATAAAAGAGTCCCAGTTCTCCCCGTTGCGCACTTCATAGAGGAAGAATTCGCCGTCTACGGAAGTGGGAGTCGACAGGCAGTCGTCCTCCTGTACGGGACGCAGGACATAGTTCCCCGGGACTGTCGTCATCTTCAGATTTTCCATCCAGCCGAGGAGCCAGCGTTCCAGAGCACCCATGTACGGAGGGCTGCAGCCGTTGTTGTTGTAGGCGCCGTCGGCCATCAGCGAGAAGGCATACACACTGTTCACGCTTCCGTTCTTCTCATAATCGGTGTCATAGAGGTCCGGCAGGCCCAGCACATGGGCGAATTCGTGGCAGAATGTTCCTATTCCGGCCATATTGCTGCCGTTGCGGCCGCGATATTCAGATGTGCAGGCATACGACCATGTCGAAACCCCGTCAAAGAGAAGCCCCGGCTGGTACGCTACGGCGGCATGTGGCCAGATATGGTCGGCTCCGGCAGCCTCCGCTTCGTTGTGCCCGGCAAAATAATAGAAGATGTTATCTATGCAGCCGTCGTCGTCAAGGTCGTAATCGGCGAAATTCACCTGGTCGTTCAGCAATTGGCAGGCTTCCAGCAGGAGCCCGCCGGCATTCTGGTCGTTATTGTCCGCACCGACGTTCTTGCCGTACTCGGCATAGCCCTGCGACACGCGCACCGGTCCGTAAACGTCAAATACGGGGCGGAAGCGGTTGTTGGAATTATCCTTGTAATAATCTGCCACAGAGCCGGTTGCGCCATTGTCGGAATACCCTGGCTCGTTCAGCATGCGGGAAAAGGCCGCGTTGGCGTCCGGAACGGTGAAATAAAGGTCGTCGAATTCTATCAGCAGCACAAGGAAATGCTTGTCTCCCTCGCTAAGCGAAACCGCATCCCGAGTTCCCGACGAACGCAACGGCCGGACGGCATTTCTCGCACGTCGCCTGCGGGCGGCGTTTTCGCTCATCACTGGCTTTTCAGCCCTGCGGAAAAAGCCGTCCTTCCCAAGCGCCACCACCTTCCCTTCCGAGGTTGCATAGTGATAAAATTCATCTCCGTGGAGATATACGGTTATGACGGAGCCGTCGGGCTGGCGGTATTTGACCGGGTGCGGAGTGGCAGGGACCGCCTTCGCGGCGAAGACGGATGCCACAAGGGCCAGCAGCAGAAATGCAAGTCTTCTCATAAGGCCCTAGTATTTAAGAACATACACCGCATCGCCATCGGAAATCCAGATTTTGCCGTCGGCGATTTTGATTATTTCCATCTCATTTTCGCTCTGGAAAGGAACGCCGTCAAACCAGTTCTGGAACAATGTCAGGTTAGCTTTCCCGCCGGGCGCGGCATTCTGCGGCAGCCCCTTGAAAATGATGAATTTCTCCTGCAGGGGATAGAGGATGCGGGAATCGACCGTGCCGTCGGCATAGCGGCGAACGGATGTCTGGTATTTTAGCTCGTCGAAGACAAGGGAGCCTCCTTTACCGTCGAAATTGGTCGCTCCGAGCCCCGCTCCCAGGCCCGACTGCACAAAAGTGGCGGTCACGGAACTCTTGCCGCACCTTGCGGTAAGGAAACTCGTGCGGGGAGCGTCTCCGTCATTCAGTTCCAATCCTATCGTAATCGTCGTCTGCCCGTTGCCGGTGACTTCGGAACCGATGATCGAAGCCCAAGGAGCTTCTTCGAGTTCAGCTTCCGCATCAAGGTCGCAAACCACCATTATCTTGATTTCATGCGGCCTCCAGGACTCGCCGCTGAGACTCTCCGGCACCACTTTCAGCACCGCCGGCTCCTTCTCCACTTCCTTGACCTGCACGCAGGAAGAAAGCAGAAACAGAAAGAAAGCCCCGATATGAACAGCTCTTTTAAACATCTAAAATGCGTAGGACAGGCCGGCGATGAAGCTGCCTCCGACGGTGTCGGAAGCGAAAAGGTACGCCACGTCAAGGGATACTCCGGCCACCTTTCCTCCCGCCCCAACCGAGGCATAGGAAGGGATGCCGAGTTCCCTGCTGCCGAGATGGTATCCTGCACGGCCAAAAGCCATCCCCATGAAAGAATACTCCGCACCGACAGAAGATTCAAACGCTCCTTCGAAAAGATATCCTGCCCCGGCAGAAACATTCAGACCTTCAATAATATCATACGAAGCCCCGGCTTTGATGCATGCCGGCTGCGGATAAGGGCCTTCACCATAATCCACTTTCCCGCCGAGATTGGCCAGCGTAAGTCCTGCGCTAAGGCCGTCTGTCGAATACTGCACGCTAATATCTGCTCCGAATACGCTGGCGGAAGCGTCTTTTGCCAGGTTTGAAGATGTCAGCCTTGCAACGACGCCGAACGCGAGATTCTTCCCGAGAGCATAAGAGCCGCCAAGGGAGATACTGCTCTCCCCGGGCGAGAACGCGCCGTCCACCTGGCTCGTAGCACCGTTGGGACTGACTATTTCGTACGATGGCATCTGCAGCGACTTGAATCCGACCGCCAGGCCGAGTTTGCCGCTGTGCCAGAATGCGCCGAACCCCAGCAGTCGGTCCTTCGCCGCAGCGGGCTGCCAGCTTTCATAGGATACACCGGCGTGCAGCTTGTCGGAAGACAGCGACACGGCAGCCATGTTGTTTTCAGCCGCATACGCAGATACCGCGCTTTGAGACGATGCACCTGCGCTTCCCGCCACTGCAGGATCGGTCTGAAGCAGGAGAACAGGCAGGGACTGGGCCTGAAGAGTAAAGACGGCCAATGCCGTCAAAGCAACTGACAACACCTTTCTCATAGCTTCACCACATTGTATTTGTTATTGTCCACCAGCACTGTATAAACGCCGGGGGATGCCTTTCCCATATCTACCTTCAACGGTTCGAAAGGAGTCACCGTAGTGGTTTTCTCGTAGAATACCGAACCCGAAGACGATATTATCTTTATCCTGCAGGTTGCTTCCTGTCCGGAACGGATGTAAAGGTCCGTACGGACGGGATTAGGATAAATGTCCCATGCGGAACTGCCATCCCTCACGAGTACATGGAAGGTCTGGATCGCCTTCTCTCCCCTCACGTCCGTACCGGTAATCGTAACGTCGGCATAACCGTAGTTCATGGGGGTGAGGAAGAATTTTCCGTTCTGGGCGGTCATGTTCACTACAGTTTCGTTGCTGATCGCGAAACTGTATTCAAGGTTCTCTCCGTCGTCATCGGCGAAATATGCCGTCTGCGACAGTTCCTCCGTGCCGGATGTCCGCGAAGAGAAAATACGGTCCGGGAGAGTTGACTTGACATAAGGCTTATGGTTTTCCAGCACGGTATAATCCATTACGGCTTCCGAATATGCACCGTAATAATCGGCAACGGTAAGCGTTGCCCTGTAACTGCCGGAAGGAATGTCGCGGCCGCTGATCTTCACCTTTGGGGATTCCCTCACTGTGGTGTCCAGCACCACTCCTTCGGAACCCGGGTCAAGTTCAATCGTTACGAAGTGCCCGTCCGGCTCAACGATGTCGAAATCGAAAGAGCAGCTTTCATGAGGTTTTATGCTTGCCGCCAGAGGGCCTGATGTCTGGAGCTCCGGAGGATTGTTCCCCTGCGTCACGATCTGGATCCTGGACGTGAGCGAGCTCTGGTTGCCGATAAGGTCGCTTGCCACGGCCGCGACGTAATATGTCTCGTTGAAATCAAGCCCCGACACGGTTCCAGTAAGCGTCTCCCCGGGATTCAAGTCGCCCACATAAAGGCTGGAGAACATCAGGCTTGAAGAAACCTTGGTGAAATCCGCCTTGCTGTAATAAAGCTGGATGGCATTCGGGACTCCGTCGTCCTCGTCTTCAGGAACGGTTACGCTTACATGCAGGTTGTTCGACTGTACGCTGATTGCAAGGTTGGAGGGAGTTTTCGGAGCCTTTCCGCCGCTTCCAGCTATCGCACGGAAAGCATTTATGAGCCCCGCACCCATCTGGAAATTGGGATTGAACGAAGCGATCGGCGTGGCGGAGTTGTTCATCTTTTTTATGAGTGCATCCGGCGTAAATCCCTTCGTTCCGCTTTTCGACACTATCAGCGCCGCGACCCCGCTGACATGGGGGCAGGCCATGGAAGTCCCCTGCATTATGCCGTACCGGTTGCCCGGAATCGTGGACAGTATCTGATTGCCTTTGCGCGCATCTCCTCCTGGAGCGGAAATGTCTACCCACGAACCATAGCAGGAATAATACGCCTTCCTGTAATCAGCTCCCACGGACGCTACGTTGTAAATCGGCGCATAACTGTTTGCACTGTAATTCCGGTTTTCGTTTCCGGCAGCAAAAATCACTATTCCACCTTTCATGGGAGAATCCGCTCTCTGGTTATAAGGTTCCGTCGCTTCGCATCCCGCTCTCTTGACAAAGTAATCCACTGCGGCCTTGAGCGAAGCGGGTGTTTCAGTGAGAGTGGTATATCCCCAGCTGTTTTGGGAGATGACCGCGCCATGGTCCGCACTCCATTTGATGGCCGTCGCTCCGTTTCCGGACTCATTGCCCTGGAAAATCTGGCATGACATGAGTTTCACGCCCTTCACATTACTTCCGGCATCTCCGCCGGCTATGCCGCAGACACCTTTCCCATTGTTGTTCACTGCCGCTATGGTGCCTGCGACATGGGTGCCGTGGCTGTCCGCGGTGACAAGATATGTGTCGTTCACGAAGTTGTAGCCATAACGGTAGTTGCCCGTTTTCTCCGGATTGGTCCACATATTGGCCGCAAGGTCCTCATGGCTGTAGTCTATTCCTCCGTCTACGACTCCCACTATCACATTGGACTTGCCGGTAGTATATGCTCTCCACACGGGAAGCACGTTGATGTCGCATCCGCCCTCCGCGCCCGGCCTGGAACCGTCGTTATAATAATCCCACTGCGAAGGCAGGAAAGGGTCGTCGAAAGGATATCTGCCGGACGCAGCCTGCGCAATAGGAGCATCGCCGGCATCCAGGATTTCCACAAGTTCGGGATTCCCTACGATTTCTATTCTGGGATTGTATTCTATCAGTTCTATTCCGGGAATGGGCGTGAACCCTCCGGCAGCCTTGGTGACGGGAATGCTCTCGTCGTACCAGGCCTCATACCAGCGGTGCAGGCCGTCGGCCCTGGTACGGGCCTCGAACTCTCCGGCATAAGGGAAAAGCCTGCGAAGGCGGACTACCCCCGCCGATTCCATAGATTTTACGGATGCGACTTCAACCCAGCCGTCTTTGCCGGTGGCCGCCTCAAGGGTTTCAGCGAGCGTTTCATCCACATAAAGATTGAGAATTCCGGGGATTATGTCTTTCTCCGGAAGATTCGCGCCGAATATGCGGGGTTCCGTGCCGTTAAGGTCCTGAGGCAACAGTTCCTCACGCGCCGTCCTTGCACAGGAAACGGCGGCGACGGCAAGCGACAAAACTATAATTATCCTACTTTTCATTGAAGAATTCCGCTACTGTCAAAACGTCTTCGGGTTTGTTCCACTTGATACGGTGAGACTTGAGCCAGGTTTTCCACTCCTGCCGACGTGCTTCCGGAACAATCTCTTCAACCGCTTTCTTTGTGGCGGGAACGACGAAACCCGAAGTAACGAGAAAATACTTTGTAATCAGTTCCAGTGCCTGTCCGTCATGCCTTGACTGCCAAATAAGCATATGGTTTCTTCCGATCTGGCTGTCACAGTCGATGGATGTAAGTTTCCTGGTGGCGCTGGTAGTTGAAGAAACGCCGTACGCTCCGCCGGTTTCGCGTAGAGCGTCGTAATTGCCGAGAATCGAGGCACAGACGGCGGCGTCCCCGTTACGCAGGACCACTTTAAGAAGCGAAGGGCCGTTGACCATGTAGCCGTCTTCTCCTATCTCGACATAAAGCACGTCCGCAGTCGAAGCCTCCTTTATTATATCCTTGTCGAGATAATGAAGGGCATCGGCACGCACATGTACATTAAGTTTCCTGCTTATCTTGTTGCCGCCGGCCATATAAACAGTTCCCTGCGTGAATTCAGGGTAAAGATACGGCCATGCAGTCGTGGCTTCCTGGGCAGAGGCGAAACTGAACATGAAAGCCAGTGCCGATATAATGAAAAACCGTTTCATAACTCAAAAGCGTTTTCGTTTCAACTGTAACTTGCAAATATAACAAAAAAAGGATACCCGCACAACGCGGGTATCCAATCAAAGTATGTACACCGGATTACCTTAAGCTCTTGAGATTCTTGTTCCCGACTTTTTTCGCAGCCCTTTTTGCAGGAGCCGGAGCGGGGGCGGGATCAGGAGTGGGTTCTGTGTAATCATAGGCCGTATCCGTACGGGTAAGAGTACCTGCAGAAATACTATCCCAAGAACCCAGGCCATACAGTAACATGTACACGGTGGAGTTCAGCACAATCTTGCCCGAAGCAGGGATGGAGCAGGTAAACTCACCTTCTTCTCCTTCGCCAAAGGCTACGATGTAATAGTCTGCACTATTATAAACACCTTCGCCGATAGCGTCACCATAAACAACCATTATTCCAGAGTCGAAATCAACTGTGGCATAGAACTTTGTAAATGGATCAGGTGTATACGAAGTCAGGTCGTTCAGGCAAGTCGTTTCATGGAAGAGGTCATAGATCATTACATCATAATCCTCATCGTCGCTCGGGGCTATTACCACCTTGGAATCAGTCTGGGGCCCTGCATATTTAGAAGTACCTGCAAAGGTATAAGTACCAAGCACGTCAGCAAGCGTATAGCCATAGCTGCAGAAGTAGTTGCCGGGGAAGAGTTCATCATCGGCATCCAGGAACGAAGTGCTGAGCTCTTCGCAGGTATTGCCGTAGATATCTTCGATGCTGCCTGCAGCAATCGTGAAGGCGACCGAGGTGCCGTAACCGGGATCTTCCGTCAGTTTGATAACAAGAGTGGAGTCGTTGGCAACAGCTATATCCTCACTGTCGTAAATAACCTTGCGGTTCGCCGCATTGGTGTACTTCACTTCCGGATATGCCGTAGGCACGATTCCGTTGTAAGGAACATTCACAAGTTCAGGAGCCACGACACTCATTTCGAGAGTGGTCCAGTCGTTGAAATAGAGGACCGTATCCTTGGGCATGCGAACATCCTTGTTTTCGGCATCCTTGATTGTAGGAAGCGAAATTTCGAATTCTTCCGTTGAGAAGCGTCCATAGATACCTACCGCTTCATAGCCACCGTTGGCTTTGGGTGCTCCCATAGCGGTGGTGAATGCTGCGTTGGCTGTCTTTACACCGTTTTCAACAACACCTGCATCGAAGGTTACGAACACAATGGCACCGGGAACACGGTCGGGGACCTTGATGGTCACCTTGGCTCCGGAAACCGCCACGCTGTCAACATCCACATCCTTCGTATAAATAGGAAGAATGTATTTGTTGCCAGCCATAGGGGTGAGATTGTTGATACCGGCATAAGACACATGGAACTTGGCCGTTCCCGCCTTGAATGCATCGGTAAGCACGACGGGGTCGTCGAACTGGAAGGAGATTTCACCGTCATCGTCCAGTCCGCTGGCATCGGTCTTCTTATCGTTCACCACAGGAGCGAGCTTGTCGGTAGTGGTGATGGTGGAAGCGGTAACCTTGGAAACCTTACCAAGGTTGTCGACACCGACTGCATAGACAGTGTAAGCGCTGTTCGGTACAAGATCGAAAGCCACCACGGTGGTATCGGCCTGTTCTGAAGCGTTGAAGCATCCGCTGAGGGGAACCTCAACCTCGACTCCGTCCTGAATAAGTTTCACGGCAACGGCCTTCTTGCTGTATCCGTCCTCAAGGAGAGTCTCGGGATCAAGGGCGGTTTCCGTTCCTTTGATAATGGCATAGCTGTAATAAACATTGCCCTTTCCCGGAGTGACCGTCACGACAAAAGCCGAGTCGGAATTCATGGTGGTAGGAGCCTCGCAGACAAGGGAAGGCGCCTTTACATCGGCCGAGAAGTCCGGAGCGGTTTCGTTCTCGAACTGTGTGCAAGCCGCAAGAGAAAGCAAAGCTGCACTGAGTGCAATTATTATCTTTTTCATAAGGCGTTACTTTTTAATCTTTAACTGCGATAATCTGAGGATAGGCATATCCGATGTATCCGAGTTCCATCTGGCAGAGGAAGCCCCATTCGGTACCGAAGTCAATGCTGACAACGTTGCCCTTATCGTCCTTGTTGATCGTGGCTGTCACGGAACCGCTGTCGGTTTCCTCGTCTGCAGCGCTCAGGCCGTAAAGGATGAATGCATAAGTTCCGGAATACTTGTACTCGGATTGCTGGCCGAACGGGATGACCACGGTGTTCATGTCGGCGTCGACGTTACCGTAATACAGCATATCGTCACCGGCCCATCCGGGATTCGCGAAGAGGTTGTCGAACCATACCATATGGTCGTCGTCGGCGTCCTTCTTAACGGTAATCGTGAACGGACTGCGGTAAGATGCGAGAGTACTTGTCGCCGTGTACGTACCGAACATGGCGGTAAGCGGGTGGTTCACGTCGGAAATCGTAACCGTGCATTTTTTGTTGGCCCCGAGGTTGACGCTTTCGGGCTTGGTAAGCTCGATGTCAAACTTGAGGTCTCCGGTATAGGAATCGACATAAATGACTTCGAATTCGATATACTGGGTACGGTGGTCGGCATCGAAAGTCAGAGTCCCGGAAGTGGTGAGGAGCTTGAAGTTCACGTCAGCATGGGCTGTGGCGTCGGTCCAGTTGGCCTTCTCGTCCTTACCCTTGGGATCTGTCAGCTTATGGAAGTGGTTGACGGTATCCCTGACGGTAAACTTCACGGTTTCCTGAATACCCTTGACGGATGCCAGGGTAACGGGCACCTTCAGAGTTGCGGTCTGCTTGACAATGTTTCCGGAAGGCTCGACAATAGCTTCGGCTATGGATGCGGAAGTCCTGTCGAATGCCACGAAAGCATTGGCATCGTCGAACACGGGCGGGTCGTTCTTGTCGCAGGAAGCGGCAAAGACAGCCAGTGCAGCAGCAAGTGTTATATAGTAAAATACTTTTTTCATTTCGTCAAGATTTAAAATTGATCGTTCTGAACGAGATTCTCATTGACTTCGAGTTCCCTCTTGGGGATAGGGAGAGCCCAGCGGAAACCGGGGAAAGCGATGTTTGCGCGGTCTGCGGTAAGTCCGTAGCACATGTCACGCGTCACGCTCTGTCCCCAGCGGGCGAGGTCGAAGAAGTAGTGGCCTTCCCATGCGAGTTCCTTGCGGCGCTCGGTACGGTATGCGTCATGACCTACAGATGCGGGATATGCGGTGGCGCCGCGCTTTGAAGTGATGGCGTTCAGGTCTGCCGATGCCGTCACTCCTGGAATTGCAGCTCCGTTGACTATAGCTTCCGCACGGTTCAGGTACATTTCGGAAAGACGGAGAACCACGGTATTGCTGGCGTCCGGGGTCGAAAGGCCCTTGCCCTTGTACTTGGTTGTCCACCAGAGACCGGCGGTCTCGTTCTTGTCCTGAATGTATGTATCCTTGCGGATGTCGCCGTCTTCATAAAGTGCATACAGCGCAGGGCTGGTGATGCAGTCGCCATAGGCTCCGTCAGGGAACGTCATGTAAGAGCAGTCTTCGTTGGAGTAGTTGGTAAGATCGATATAAACCTCGAAAATCACCTCGCTGCCACCCTTGTCGGCTGTCCATGCATCGACATAATCCTTGGCTTCCCAGAGAGAGAATGCACCGCTGTCGATGACCTTGGTCGCATAATCGGCAGCCTTCTGCCATTCTCCCATATAGAGATATACCCTTGAAAGGAGGGCCTGGATCGCGTAGATGTTCGCAGCAGCCTTGGGATCGGCCACACCGGCACGGGAATACTTGGGAGAAATCACTTTTTCGGCTTCTACCAGGTCGTCCGCAATCTTTGCATAAACATCGAGAACGCCGTCGCGCGCGGGACGTGCATCGGGATCCGTATGAATAACATAGGGAATACCGAGTTTCTGCACGTCGGTAAGTGCATTGGCATTGTTCTTTACATAAGTGTAAGGCTGTGCATAAAGGGTAACCATGTCGAAGTGGCAGAGTGCACGCAGGAACAGGGCCTCGGCTTTGAGGTTGTTCAGATCCTGGGCGGTCACATCGCTGGTCTCTTTGCCTTCGAGATTGTCAATCACGTTGTTGCACCTGGCAATGGTGATATATCCGTAGGCCCACATGCTGGAAGTCGCATCTGCGGTGTAGTTCCAGTTCATGTTGGTCATGTAACGGTTGGAGTTGTGGTCGGCATGCTTGATACCGTTTCCGGAACGCATTTCGGATTCCAGAACCCTTTCACCACCGTACCATCCGGTAGATGCAAGATATTCGTATGCTCCAAGGACAGACTTGTTCAGACCGTCATAAGTGGAGAGAGTGAGATCGGTACTCTGTGAGAGTTTCGGAGCCTTGTCAAGGAAACCATCGCAAGAAGCCAGTGAAACGGCTGCGATTCCCATGATAATATATGAAGCTATTCTTTTCATATTCATGTCCGTTTTAAGGTTAGAAAGTAATCTCAACACCGCCGATCAAAGACTTGACCATGGAGTGGTTACCGCCGTATGCGTAACCGATGGGACCGAGTTCGGGGTCGAAGGTGTTTACATTGTGGAACGTGTACGGGTTCAATGCACTGACATAGAACTTCACTGCACCCAGTTTGTTCGCCTTAGTGTATTTCTCGGGAAGATTGTAGGCAAGGGTTACATCCTTGATACGGAGATAACTGCCGTCTTCGAGGAAACGGGTGGAATAACCGGCGTACCATACGTTCGAGCCGCCTGCAATAGGTTTGGGAGTGACACCGGTGTCGCCGGGCTTCTTCCAGTAATTGAGAGCGGATGCCTGGCTGTTCTGTGCGAACACGTCTTCACCGTCGGTGATGTACCAGTTGCCGGTCATAACCTTGTTGCCGTAAACGAATTCGAAGAATGCGCTGAGGGAGAAGTTCTTCCAGCTGAGTGAGCTGTTGAAACCGCCGGTAGCCTTGGGTTCGGGAGAACCTGCATAGATGTAGCGTCCCTGTGTACGGTCGGAAGTGAGGGAACCGTCTTCGGTTACGAACAGACCTTCACCGTTCGAAGGGTTCACGCCCGCGTACTCGCGGATATAGAAGTTGTAGAGGCTCATACCTTCGACGATACGTACAGGAGTATCCTGGCCGCGGCGGGAGTCGGTAACCTCAAGGAATTCGGAACCAGCAAGGTCGAGGACCTTGGTGCGGTTGAATGCGATGTTGGCCCCGACGGTCCAGAGCAGGCTGGATGTGCGCAGAGGAGTAGCCTCGAGCGAAATCTCGACGCCCTTGTTGCGCAGCGAGCCGGTGTTCATGAAGTTGGAACCGAAACCGGTGGTGTAGGGAACGCTCTTGGAAAGGAGCATGTCGTCGGTCAGACGGTTATACACATCAACGCTACCGGTGAGGCGGTCATCGTAGAGACCGAAGTCGACACCGAGATTCCATGTCTTGTTCTTTTCCCAGGAGAGAAGAGGATTCTCAGGACGGGAAGGATACAGTCCGCTTGCGCCGTTGTACTGTGTTGACGAATACACACCATATGCACGATAGGCGGCGATATTGTTGTTACCGTTCACACCGTAGGATGCACGGAGCTTCAACTGGCTGACCGGACCGGCGATGGACTTGAAGAATTTCTCGCGGTCGAGGTTCCAGCTTCCGGAAACGGACCAGAAGAGACCCCATTTGTTTTTGGCTCCGAAGAGCGAGCTGCCGTCGTAACGGACAGAACCGGAGAGGAAATACTTGTTTGCGAAATTATAATCGGCTACACCGAAGAAGGAGAGCAGGCTGTATTCGGAGAAACTGTATGCTCCGCTGTCCTTCGCCGCCGTGGAGGTGGTGGGATAAGGAATGCCCGGATCTACGCTCGGGGATGACACGCCGATGTATTCATATGTATCAATCAGGGCTTCCTGACCGAAGAGGAAACGTAAGGAGTTGTCTCCGAACTGCTCCGCATAGGTTGCAGTGTTGGAGGTGGTGTACCTGAGTTCCTGGATGGAATAAGTGTCAAGGTTGGATTCTCCGTCGGGATCTGCCAGAGGGTTGCTGTAGGCACGTGACATGATGAACGAAGATTCCGCACCGTTGGTGGACTTGAGCGTGAGGTTCTTGGTAGGCTTCCACTCTACATACATATTGCCGTTGAAGCGGTATTCCTTGTCGTTGTATTCGTCGTATTCGGCGTTGGCAAGGGGGTTGATTCCCGCATTCTCGGAAGGCTGGGTGTAGTTGCCGTCCTCATCCTTGATAGGAGTCCAGGGGAGGAGACGGAACATGGAGAAAGCAGGGTTCAGATAATATGAAGAACCCATGACGCCGGAATTGGAGTCGTTGTAGGCGACGTTCACGCGGGCACCGCTCTTGAGTTTGTTCGTGAGCTTATAGTCCGCATTCAAACGTGCTGAGAAACGGCTGTAGTCAACTCCGTTGAACACACCGGTATTCTTGTGGTATGACAGGGAAGAATAGTATGTTGCCCTGTCGTTGCCGCCGGATGCGTTGATTTCATATTCACGCAGGGAACCGATGCGGGTCAGGTCCTTGTACCAGTTGTGCGAGCCATTCTGGAGAAGGGAATAGGGAACATAGTAGTCCGAAGTAGGATCGTCGGGATTTGCACCTGCGTTGACAGCGGCATCCCTCCAGTAGTTGACGAGTTCCTCGCCGGTCATCGGGCGGTAGTTGTTGTCGTTCGCAAGCTGCTGCGCACCGAACTTGGCACGGGCAGTGAACTTGGCCTGTCCGGCCTTGCCGCTCTTGGTGGTCACGAGGATGACACCGTTGGCTGCGCGGCTTCCATAAACGGAAGCGGCAGCGGCATCCTTTAGGACGGTGATGCTCTCGATGTCGTTCGGGTTGAGGAAGGCGGTATTGGAGCCGCCGCCCACGCCGTAATTCGAGAATGCACGGTTGTCATCAGCAATGATAGGAATTCCGTCAACGACCCACAGAGGTTCGTTTCCTGCATTGATTGATGAGGTTCCACGGATACGGATGGTTGTGGTGGAACCAGGCTGGCCTGAATAGGAGGAGAACTGGACACCGGCAAGTTTACCGGCCAGCATCTTGTCGACGCTGGTGACGGGGACCTCTGCCAGCGACTCGCTCTTGAGGGAAGACACGCTTCCCGTTGCGGCCTCACGGCGGATCGTTCCGTATGCGACGACGATCACGTCTTCAAGCTTGGTGGCGTCTTCATGAAGGGTAACGTTGATAACCCCCCTTCCGTTCACAGGCTCCACCTGCTCTTTGAAACCGATGGAACTGAAACGGAGTGAACCGCTGGAAGGCACCTGGATGCTGTATGCACCGTTGCCTCCGGTCGTGGTTCCTTTCATCGTTCCATCAACGATTACAGTTACGCCGGGAACAGGTTCTCCGTTTTCATCGCTCACCACACCCTTGACGGTGATGTTTTGGGCGAGGACCGATATTCCGGAGAAGAGGACGGCAATAGCTGCAAGAAAAAGCTTAAATTTTCTCATAAGCCATTTTTTAAGTTAAACAATAAAAACTATACTAACTATACTTTTAGCCTTTTTGGGGGCCGCCGCTGTAGAACATAGTTCTAACAGGGACAATTTTGGGCGGCAAGTTCGGAAAAAAAAATAACAATTCCAAACTTTTCAAAAAAGCAATAAAACAACGCCAGAAGGGGTTTTGGTCTGAAAACGTATAGTTTACCCCTGCCTGGCGCCATGTAGTGCTTAAAATTATAAAGTTTTTAAGCCGTTTTAGTTAATGATTATAATCTAAAAATTTTTTAAAAATTTTAATAATTGCCTGTATTCCGCACGTATTTCAGTCCAAAATCACCAGGACCGGAGCGGGATGATTGAAGCGGAGGGAGATGATGTCGGACACGGCGCGGTTGAGACTCGCCCGGAACCAGAAATCGAAAACGGTCCCGCCGGTCGGCCACTGCAGGCCGGAAGACTCTATGTGAAGGGTGGCATCCTGCGAAAAAAGCGACACCTTGCGCCCTTCCCCGACATACAGTTCGCAGCTGTCGCCTATGGCAAAGGACGTATTGAAATCTGAAACCATATCGACACTGATCCCACGTGCCGAAAGGCCATGCTCCTTCTCCCAGAACATAAGGTAGGACAGGTTCCCGAGAGCATGGGCTTCGCTTTTTCCTGTAGCACCAAGTATGTGTATATCAGATACTTGCGGATGGTTTTCCAGCAGCCAGAGGAAAGCCTTGTTGAGATCGTTGTAGTCCTGCTCGTCAACCTTGACCGCAAGATTTCCGAGAGCTTTCAGCTGCGCAGCCGGAAGCGAATCCATATCGCCCACCACAGCCGCCGGCTCGATGCCCAGGGCATGCAGGCGCCGGAGATTCCCGGCACCGTCGCAGCAGACGACAATATCCGCATTGCGCAGCAGCCAGAGGGGATATTCCTTTCGGGGAAAATCGCCGTTTGCAAGGATAGCCGCCGTCATTGCCGCGCTCCTCCCACAAGGTCAAGTATCTCGGAGGTTATCTTCTGCTGACGGCCCTTGTTATATTCGAGGGTGAGTTCGCCGAGAAGGTCTTCGGCATTGTCGGATGCCGTCTGCATCGCAAGCATCCTTGCCGCATGCTCCGCAGCGATGGAATCCAATATTACAGTATGGATGCGCAGACGCATCACCTGAGGCAGCAGGGTTGCAAGTATTTCCCCGCGGGACGGTTCCAGAATGAAATCATCATTAGTGCCAGGGAGGGGGGAATCCATTTCGGAGTCATAGCCCCCCGTGGCTGTAACGGGAGGGGCCCAGCTTTGCTGGGAGGGGTCCGGCTTGCCGGACGGACGGAGAAATGGATTCCCCCCCTCCCTGTCCGTAGCAAACGGTAAGTAAGTTTCTACCTGGACCTTTTGGGAGGAGGTGGAAACAAAATGATTGTAAATCAGCAGGATACTGCTGTAACGGCCGGCGTTGAAAGCGTCAATCAGCGTCTGTGCGAACGCGGCCGATTTCTCAAAAGTATTGTGGCCGACGAGGTCGGAATAGTCCGCAGGCGAAGGCATCCCCGCCTTGCGCATGGCCTCGGCCAGTTTCCGCCCCACGGAAAACACCTCCACGTCTGCACCGTTCCGCCGTATTTCCGACACCACCTCCTGCACCTTATGGATTACATTGATATTGAAAGCCCCGCACAGCGACGAATTGCTTGCCACCGCCACTATGGCCACCGTAGAGTTGGAAGTAGATTTCCCGACTCCGGCCGCGCCTCCGCTCGAAACGACAGTAGACTCGCTTAAGAGGCCGCTGGCAGGAGCAGGGGCCGTCGGACGGGCAATGCCCGTACTGGGGTCCCCTTGTGGGACACAGACGGGCCCTTTGCCCGTCGCGGATGGAGACGCCAGCACGCGTGCAAGCATCCCGGACAACGCTTCGGTATAGGGACGGATGCCCTCGGCGGCCTGCTGCGCCTTGCGGAGCTTAGCAGACGCCACAAGCTTCATCGCCGAAGTAATCTTCAGCGTACTGCGCACCGACGCAATGTGATCCTTAATCTCCCTAAGCGAAGCCATCCCCCGAACTAAGCCTTAATCTGCGAAACAACCTCGGCGGCAACCTTCTTCAGCACCGCCTCAACCCCTGAATCTATCTTCCCCGCCGAAAGCGTATCCAGCACCTCGCGGTGCGATGCCCTCATGCGGTCAAGGAAAAGTCCCTCGAAATCAGACACTTTCTCCTGCGGAATATCTGCCATCAGGGCATGAGTGCCGCAGTAGAGAACAGCGATCTGCTCGCCCACCGGCATGGGAGCATACTGCGGCTGGATCAGCAGGCGCGTATTCTTACGGCCCTTGTCCAGAGTCTGCGCAGTCACCTTGTCCATATCGGAAGAGAATTTGCTGAAGGCCTCGAGTTCGTTGTACTGCGCCTGGTCTATCTTGAGCGTACCCGCAACCTTTTTCATGCTCTTGACCTGCGCAGAACCACCCACGCGGGACACCGAGATACCCACATTGATTGCCGGACGGAATCCCTGGTTGAAAAGAGAGCTCTCCAGATAAATCTGCCCGTCGGTGATGGAAATTACGTTGGTGGGAATGTAGGCCGAAACGTCCCCAGCCTGTGTTTCGATAATCGGCAGGGCCGTGAGCGAGCCGCCGGCCTTCACCCGGCCTTTCAAAGACTCGGGCAGGTCGTTCATCTGCTCCGCAACCTCCTGCTGGCCTATTATTTTTGCAGCGCGTTCAAGAAGGCGGCTGTGAAGGTAGAAAACATCTCCCGGATAAGCCTCGCGGCCGGACGGACGGCGAAGGATAAGTGATACCTCGCGGTAGGCGACGGCCTGCTTGCTGAGATCGTCGTAAACTATCAGGGCCGGACGGCCCGTATCACGGAAGTACTCCCCGACGGCAGCACCGGCGAAAGGCGCATAATACTGCACGGCGGCAGGATCGGAGGCAGTCGCGGCGACCACGATGGTATAGTCCATGGCTCCCTTCGCCCGCAGGGTTTCAACTATCGAAGCAACGGTGGATCCCTTCTGGCCGACGGCCACATAGATGCAGTAGACAGGCTCGCCAGCCTCGAAGCAGCTGCGCTGGTTGATGATGGTGTCGATGGCGAGGGCGGTTTTTCCGGTCTGGCGGTCGCCGATAATCAGCTCGCGCTGGCCGCGGCCGATGGGAATCATCGAATCCACCGCCTTCAGACCGGTCTGGAGAGGCTCCGTCACCGGTTCGCGATAGACCACACCGGGAGCCTTCCGCTCCAGCGGCATCTCAAAAAGTTCGCCGCCTATGTCCCCGAGGCCGTCAAGAGGCTCCCCGAGGGGATTGACCACGCGGCCGACCATTTTCTCACCGACGCGGATGGACGCGATGCGCCCGAGACGCCGGACGTTCATCCCCTCCTTCACCTGGTCGGTAGGGCCGAGCAGGACCGCACCCACATTGTCCTCTTCGAGGTTCATCACCACGGCCTTGATGCCGGAAGCGAACTCCAGAAGTTCGCCGGCCTCGGCATTCACCAGACCGTAGATGCGGGCCACGCCGTCGCTGACCTGAAGGACCTTCCCGGTCTCCTCGAAATGGACGGTAGTGTCTATGTCTTTCAGCTGTCCGAGAAGTATTTCGGAGATTTCGCTGGCCTTGATTGTATTCTGCGTCATATGATTCTGTTGTTCTTTTGCACAAACTGGCGGCGGATGTCGTCTATCTGACGGCGCACGCTCGCATCCAGCATTTCATCGTCGAGCTCGAGCACGAAGCCCCCGAGCAGGTCCGGGTCCACAGCGCTTTCCATAATTATGCGGCAGCCGGAACGTTCGCGGAGCATCGCCTCAAGTTTCTCGGCGAGCCCCGGCGAAGGAACCGCGGTAATCAGCCTGGCTATCAGCACATTGGAGGATTTGCACCACTGGCGGATAAAATCGTGAAGAATGAATTTCAGGCAATCCAGCCGCCGGTTTTTCCGAAGGAGCAGCACCAGACGTTCGATATCGGGCTCAAGAGGTTGCGGAGCGGATGACGGATCCTTCAGCAGCGCCCTCACCTGGGTGAAGACCTGCTCCCCGCGGCCTCCCTCCTCCACCAGACGGAGGAATGCGCGCGCATATCTGCTGGATACTGTTCCCTGGTTCATGGTGCGTCAGGATTTCGAACGGGATGTCTCGGCTTCGGCCGCAAGGCGGCTTATCAGCGCCTGCTGCTCACTGTCGCTTTCGAGGCGGGAGCGGAGCACCTTCTCCGCAACATCGACGGAAAGCAGCGCCACCTGGCGACGGATATCGCGCATCGCAGTTTCGCGCTCGTTTTCTATCTGTTCGCGGGCCTTCTGCACCATTTCGGCAGTCTGCGCCTGTGCATCGGCCTTCGCCTGCGCAAGGATCTCGCTGCGGGCCTGAGCAGCCTCTTTAAGTATCCTCCCCTGCTCCTGCCGGGTCTGCGCTATCAGCGCCTGCTGCTCCTCCGAGAGCTTCTCCATCCGCTCCCGGGCCTCATCGGCGAGCCGCAACGACTCGCTGATGTGCTCGTTGCGCTTGTCCACCATACCGGTAATCGCCGGAAATCCCCATTTGGCAAGTATGAAGAATACTATGCCGAAGATGAGGACCATCCAGAACAGAAGGCCGGTATCGGGAGTAATCAGGTTCATAGTTTATTTGAGGACTACGGCCAGAAGGCAGACAATGATGCCGAGCAGCGCGGCGCCTTCGATCATACCGGCGACGATAATCATGCTCGAACGGATGTTGCCGGCGGATTCGGGCTGACGGGCGATGGCTTCCATTGCGGAGGTGCCCACCTTTCCGATTCCGTATCCTGCAGCGAATGCTGCGAGGGCCGCTGCGATTGCCGCTCCGGCCTTTCCGAGGGCCGCTCCGGCCACTGCCTGAAGAATAATTGCAAGTACCATAATTCTATAGTTTTAAAGTTGTTATTCAGCTTTCTGCCTGGCCATTCCTATGTAGATGGACGACAGCATCGTAAATATATATGCCTGGATGAAGGAGATAAGCAGCTCCAGCGCGTCCAGGAAGATTCCGAAAAGTACCGAGATGGCAGTCGCTCCGGCGGTCATAGCAACGCCCATCCTGCCCATTATGAAAATGATGCATACCATGCATAGCAGCTGGATGTGCCCTGCTAGCATATTCGCGAAAAGTCGGATGGTCAGCGACACCGGTTTCACCATGGCGGAGAATGTCTCTATCACCGCCATCAGGGGCTTGAGCACGCCCGGCACGTCGGGATTGAAAATCTCTTTATAGTAGTGCTTCGTGCCGGTAAGGTTCACCGTGAAGAAGGTAAAAAGGGCCAGCACCAGGGTGCAGGCTATGTTTCCTGTGAGGTTGGCGCCTCCGGGGAAGAAGGGTATTATGCCTATGAAATTGCTGAAAAGGATGAAGAGGAATACCGTCAGCAGATACGGCGAGTAGCGCCGGTAGTCTTCACCGATGTTTTCCTTCGCCATGTCGTGGACCATCATTATCAGAGGTTCCATCAGTGCGGCGAGCCCCTTCGGGGGTTCCTTGAGCGCGTCGTGCTTTTTGTACCAGCGGGCCGTAAGCAGCACCAGCAGCACCAGCAGCACCGCGTTCATCATCAGCTGGAGAACGTTCTTGGTTATGGAGATGTCGAAAGGTTTGCTGCCGTCCGCACGCACTATCTTGCCCTCGTGGGCCTCGTCTTTGGCGGCGATGTGGTAGCCCTCATACGAGCCTGTTTCGAGGATGTGTTTGGAATTGAAGGTCTTGATGCCGCCGTCAATAAGGATAACCGGCAGGTGGATGGCCACCGGATGGCCGCGCCACTCGGTTATGTGCCATTCGTAACTGTCCAGAACGTGGTCGAAGATGATTCCGCCGATGTCCAGATCCTCGCTTTGGACAGGCTCTGCGGCAATGGTTCCGGCTTGCAGAATAAAGCTCGCGGTATCCGGCTGGGACTGCGCAGCCAACGGCAGCAGCACCAGCAACACTACGAGAATCATTCTTCTTAAATCCATTATTCTGCGCAAACCTTTATTACGTCGTTTTCGACCATCACCGCACCGGAACCAACCGGAAGGCTGTGCTCGGAACCGGAGGAGTCGCGCCAGCGGATTTCCCCTCCGGAAAGGGTGGAAATCAGGGGCGCATGGTGCCTGAGCACTTCGAAGGCGCCGGCCGCTCCGGGGAGGAAGACCGCCGTGGCTTCATGCTGCTGCGAGCCGTCCGGGGTGATGATCTGCAGTATCATAAATTAGTTTCCTGCCTGTGCAAGTATCTTTTCGCCCTTGGCTATGGCATCTTCAATGGTGCCGACATTCATGAAGGCCTGCTCGGGGAGGTAATCGACCTCGCCGTCGAGTATGGCCTTGAAGCCGCGGATGGAGTCTTCGATATCCACCATCACTCCTGGGCAGCCGGTGAAGGCCGCGGCCACATGGAAGGGCTGGCTCAGGAAACGCTGCACGCGGCGGGCGCGGTTCACGGTGAGTTTGTCCTCGTCGGAAAGTTCGTCCATGCCGAGGATGGCGATGATGTCCTGGAGTTCCCTGTAGCGCTGGAGTATCTGCTTCACGCGCTGGGCGGTCTCGTAGTGGTCCTTGCCCACGATGTTCGGATCGAGGATGCGGGAAGTGGATTCCAGAGGGTCCACCGCAGGGTAAATGCCGAGGGTCGCTATCTTGCGGCTAAGCACCGTGGTGGCGTCGAGGTGGCTGAAGGTGGTTGCCGGAGCCGGGTCGGTAAGGTCGTCGGCCGGCACGTAAACCGCCTGCACGGAGGTGATGGATCCGTTCTTCGTGGAGGTGATGCGTTCCTGCATCTGCCCCATCTCCGTGGCAAGGGTAGGCTGGTAGCCCACTGCGGAGGGCATGCGCCCGAGGAGCGCGGAGACCTCCGACCCCGCCTGGGTGAAACGGAAGATGTTGTCTATGAAGAAGAGGATGTCCTTCGGAGCGGCGGGGTCGGAGGAGTCGCGGAAGGATTCCGCGAGCGTGAGCCCGCTCAGGGCCACGCTGCTTCGCGCTCCCGGGGGCTCGTTCATCTGCCCGAACACCATCGCCACCTGGCTCTGCGCCAGCGCATCCCTGTCTATCTTCGAAAGGTCCCACCTGCCCTCTTCCATCCCCTTCTCGAACTCGTCTCCGTAGCGGATGACCTTCGATTCAATCATCTCCCGGAGAAGATCGTTGCCCTCGCGGGTGCGCTCTCCCACCCCGGCGAAGACGCTGAATCCGTTGTGCTTCTTGGCGATATTGTTGATGAGTTCCTTGATGAGCACTGTCTTGCCCACGCCGGCGCCGCCGAAAAGGCCGATCTTGCCGCCCTTGAGATAGGGTTCCAGCAGGTCGATGACCTTGATGCCGGTGAAGAGAACTTCCTGGCTGGTAGTGAGTTCTTCGAATTTCGGGGCCTCGCGGTGGATGGGAAGACTGCCTTCGCGGTCGAGTTCGCCCAGGCCGTCGATGGTATCCCCCACCACGTTCATCACGCGTCCCCGGATCTGGGTGCCCGCGGGCATGGTCACGGGGCTGCCAGTGCCCGTCACTTCCAGCCCGCGGCGAAGGCCGTCGGTGGAATCCATCGCAACGCAGCGCACGGTATCCTCTCCGATGTGCTGCTGCACCTCTATGACGAGCGTCCTGCCGTCGTCCCTCCGGACCTTAAGGGCCTCATGGATGGAGGGAAGGGCGGATTCCTGCTTGTCGGAGAGGTCGAAATGCACGTCCACCACCGGCCCGATTATCTGCGAGATGCGTCCTGTTATTGCTGACATACGGTTAAGGTTTTTTATTTGTCACGTACCGGGCGGACGGGGAAGCCGTTACTCCGCCTGGACCAGTACACACAGTCAAAAAGGTTTCCGGAAAGGAAGTCTGCCGCGCTTTCGTAGCTGGCGTCGAAGTGCTGGGCATACTCGGAACTTCCCTCTTGAATCTTTACCTGTGTCCTGTTGTACTTCGATTCCCAAGAGTGCAGGCACAGGTCGGATGTCCAGAAAAGGGCCTGGATGGTGGTATATCCCAGACTTTTCCCATACCGGTATCCGGAGAACGGAATTGTAATGCTCTTGCCCGTTTGGGTGTTGGTGAAGACGAACATTTTTCCATTCTTGTTCGCCGTTACCTGATACCCCTCCGACTTGGAAGCCTTTTTTAGCTCCTCAATTTCATCCAGGGTGGGCATACGCCATTTGCTTCCAAGCCTGGTGGCGATGTCGTCCACCGCTTCCAGCCTGGATTTGCCGTCTCCTATGCCGTCAACGCCGGTATAGCAGTATTTGGTAAAGCCGACGTTGCGGGCATAGAAAGCATAATTTTCCATTTCAAATTCATTCTTTGTCCTGGTTTCGCCCCATGCGAAATACAATCCCGGATCGAGGGGAGAGCTGGCGCCGATGTTGCGCGTCCCCCAGAGAACGCTGAGCCCGAGGTCTACAGCTTCGATGCCGTCGTCATGACACCTGATGTGTGCGCTGGCGGAAGCGCCCTTGCTCTGCGTGGACACCTTGACGAAATCACCTTCACCGATACCGACTGCACGTACGGTAAGGTTGTTGCCTTTGCATTTGATTACTTCAAGGTAATTGGGATCCACATCCCACAGGACATTGGTTTCCGTGGCGTCATCCGGAGTCCATGCGGAAGAGAAGGTTCCGGTTTCACCGATCCGGAGGCTGATCGTACCCTCCGGCAGCCGCAGGGAAGTAATCTTGCTTCCGACGACTACCGGGAGCTCGGCGGACGCGTCGGAATATGCGGAAAACGCATAAATGGTCGCTCCGCCGCCCTTCAGGGCCTTGAACTTGCAGGAAGTTGTCGTCGAAGACGGTTCGAAACTCAGCACGCTCTGGTCGGATACGTCCCAGAGGATTTCGGGATAATCAGCATCCGACGGCTGATATTTGGCGGTAACGGTAAATTCGTCACCTTTCTGCACGTTCATCGTCTTCTTGTCCAGGGTCAGCGTTTTTATGAATACAGGATGCTCAGTCGGCTTGTCCTTCACCACAGTGATGAGGGTTTTTGCAGCGCGGACGTTGCCGTCCTCGTCCTTCACCCTTGCGGTAATGGTAGCTTCGCCTTCCTTCAGGGCCTTCACGGTAGCATATTCTGCCGACCGGGGATAATCCACCTGCACCACATCCTTGTTGCTGCTTTCCCAGGAAGAGGATGACACGTCCGCATCCGCGGGAAGCCATTTGATTTCCACTTCCGCCTTCTCGCCCACCTCCATGGTCATGGTCTTGTTCACGGCCTGCACCACGTTGATGGTGGTGATGCCGGTCTTTGCACTGTCTCTGCCCTCGTTGTTGACGTCATCGTCATTCTCCTTCCCGCAGGAGAAAACCGCGGGCAGGATTGCCGCAAGAAGCAGCCATTTACTTACCGAATTTTTCATTGTACTCCTCTTTTCTCATGCTTGGTATCTTCTTGAACTTGAAGGAGTATGTGAGTTCCACTCCTTTCTTGGTCGCCTTTGCCGACAGTGTCATTTCCTTCGCGGTGAGGGTGTCGACATGGAAAGGAGGCAGCGGAACCTGGTCGACGATGGTGACAGTAAGGGTGCCGTCTGCATACACATAGTCGAAATCTCCTCCCATTTCCATTTCTGAAGAATACACCCACCCGGTGCCGTCGGCGTACATACGCAGGATATTGTCTTCTACGGTAATGTCGTCCGTTTCCGTCGTGGTGCCGTCGGTAATGGATGTCTGGACAAGCTGCCAGGTCCCGTGGATGGTAATTTCATCTTTCCCACCGCATGATGCCAGAAGAAGCAGGGCGGCGAATGCAAACAATAGTCTTTTCATTATTCCAGTGTTTATTCGATACTATCTACAAATGTAATGTTTTTTTTCCAAACGTATCCACGCGGCGCACTTGCAGATGCGATTGGAATTTCGTATTTTTGTGCCGCATATAACGCAAATTTTTAACTTTTTAGCATAAAATTATGAGAATTGTTCAAGTTACAGGTCGTGAAATCCTCGATTCACGCGGAAATCCGACAGTTGAAGTAGAAGTTATCCTCGAATCCGGCGTAAAAGGCGTGGCAGCTGTTCCTTCAGGTGCTTCCACCGGAGAGAACGAAGCCCTCGAGCTTCGCGACGGCGACAAAAAGCGCTACGGCGGCAAGGGCGTACTCAAGGCGGTCGCCAATGTGAACGACGTGATTGCCCCCGCCATCATCGGCATGTGCGCTCTCGAGCAGAGGGCCATCGACAAGACCATGATCGAACTCGACGGCACCCCTACCAAGAGCAAGCTCGGCGCAAACGCCATCCTCGGCGTCAGCCTCGCAGTAGCCCACGCGGCAGCCAACTACCTCGACATTCCCCTTTACAGGTACATCGGCGGCACCAACACCTACGTGCTTCCCGTCCCCATGATGAACATCATCAACGGCGGCGCCCACTCCGACGCCCCCATCGCTTTCCAGGAATTCATGATCCGGCCTGTCGGCGCAGCCAATGAAGCCGAGGCCGTACGCATGGGAGCAGAGGTCTTCCACGCGCTCCAGAAGGTGCTGAAGGGCCGCGGATGCTCTACCGCTGTCGGCGACGAAGGAGGATTCGCCCCTGCACTCAAGGGCATAGACGACGCTCTCGACTGCATCATCGAGGCCATTAAGGCGGCAGGCCTGGAGCCCGGCAAGGACATCACCATCGCGATGGACTGCGCAGCTTCCGAGTTCTGCTTCAAGGAGGACGGCAAGTTCTACTACGACTACAAGCAGCTCAAGGACGGCAAGAAGAAGGATCCCCGCGGCAAGAAACTCACCAGCGAGCAGCAGATCAAGTATCTTGAGAAGCTCATCACCAAGTATCCGATCGACAGCATCGAGGATGGTCTTTCCGAGGAAGACTGGGAAGGCTGGGTCAAGCTCACCAAGGCCATCGGCGACCGCTGCCAGCTCGTGGGCGACGACCTCTTCGTGACCAACGTGAAATATCTCGAGAAGGGTATCCGCATGGGCGCAGGCAACTCCATTCTAATCAAAGTGAACCAGATCGGTTCACTCACCGAGACACTCGACGCCATCGAGATGGCACACCGCAACGGCTACACCACCGTGACTTCGCACCGCTCCGGCGAGACCGAAGACACCACCATCGCCGACATTGCAGTAGCTACCAACAGCGGTCAGATCAAGACTGGGTCGCTCAGCCGTACCGACCGCATCTGCAAATACAACCGTCTCATGAAGATCGAGATGGAACTCGGCGACACCGCCGCTTACGGTTACAAGAAAATCCGCTAAATCATGAAAAAGTTAATTGCACTTTTCTGCGGACTCGGCTTGCTTATGGGCGCCGTTTCCTGCAATCCGTCCACCGAGGACGAAGAGATCTACACCATGGATCTGACCGCTACAGCATGGTCTAGCGGCAGCGGCAGCCTTGCCATCAACTTCCTCATCAACAATGGCATAAGCATTGTCAATCATGGGCACGTATTCATCCAGGGAACCTATTCCTGGGACGGAAAAACGGTAAAAGCTTCGTTCACGAAGCGCATTGACAACTACAACGGCCAGATGGATGAATGGCAGGAGTCTGACCTTACCGGCAATCCTATGAATCTGGAATTCGGATTCAAGCTCCGTAAGGGTATGGAGAGCGCGGTTGTCGCCGGCGGCGGCATCCCCGGCCACGACGACGACGTCATCCTCCTCAAGGTCAGGTAGGTCACGCACCCTTAATTAAGAAGCCGGCTGAATTGCTTTCAGCCGGCTTCTTCGTATTATCGACCTTCGTCGTTATTTCGACGGCGTAAGACTCTTCATTCCGGGGAACAGGCGGAGGTCCTGCTCCACGCGGCCGCCGTAAAGGCGTACCCAGGTGCGGAAGCCCTTGTCGCCCTCCGTGAATTCGAAAACGCGTGCTCCGTTGGGCTTGAGGTCATTGTAAACCGTATCGCAGCCGCTGAAGCGTCCGTAGATGAAAAAGAAATCCTGCCACTTGAGCACGAAATCGTTATTGTGGTCGTGCCCGTTCACCATGGCCTGTACGTCGCCGGCCTCACGCATCGCAAGATACAGCCCGGAATTGAACAAAGGCGCCGCCGGCTCCTCGCCTATGTTCCCCATCAGGAAACGCGCCTTCTTGCCGGGATCGCGCACAGCTTCCTTGTATTCCGGAACGGGGATGTGGAAGAATGCCAGAGAAGGCACCGGAGTGCCTCCGTTCTTCTCCGCAAAGAACTTTCCTGCCGCGCGGTACCATTCTATCTGGTCCGTATGGACATATCCCCAGCTTTTGATTCCGGCAGGATACTCGCGGTTGCCGCTGTCGAAAAGATAAAATACACGGTCCAGACCGGCTGGGCCGGACAGGGTGAGGATATCGTTTGAGCAGCCGGTGATGCCGAGGTCGTCCGGAGTGTTGACATTGCCCGGAACCGAACGCAGCACACCGTACATTTCCGTCCGGGACAGGTCGAAATCGCTGTCATGGTTCCCCATCGCCACGGCAAACGGAATACCCCTGTCCACCAGCGGCTGAAGGGCTGCACGAGCCGAGGCTTCGGCGGGCTTGCCGTAAACGATATCTCCCGTATGTATCACGAAATCAGGCTTTTCCGCATCCAGCATCTCGCAGATGTTCTTGATTGCACGTTCGGACCGAGGATCTCCAGCAACCACATGCGTATCAGTCAGCTGGAGTATCTTGAACCTGCCGTCCGGGCGGTATTTGAGTTCACAGGCAATACGGGGTCCGTCGTCTTTCGCGGCATTTCCGGCGGTCCTGCGATTCTTTACGCCCGCCTCCGCATCCAGAGCCGTCGCCCCCACGAGGCCGCCGGCAAGCGACACCGCAGCCGCATCCTTCAAAAATTTCCTTCTGTCCATTTTTTATGATATAAATCCGGCGAAATATCCGGGGAAGAATACATTACAAATTAAATAACCAACTATGGTCGAGACCGTTACACTGATCAACCCGGGCATCATGAACGAGTGGTTCAGAAGATATTTTCCTATCACCGTAGTGCCGGAGCGGTCGAAGTTGACGGTCGCTATATCGGAGGGATAATTGGGAATGAAGAAGTATCCGTACACACTGGGCATCACCCCGAGCAGGACGGGGCCGGCGATTCCCAGGGAATAGGCCAGAGGCAGCATCGCAACCACCACGGCCCCCTGCGAATTGATAAGTACGGAAACCATGAAGAATACGAATGCTATCGCCCATGGCGCAGTTTCAACCAATCCGCCAAGCATGGCCTGCATCTCTTCCATATAATTGGAGAAGTAAGTGTCTGCCATCCAGGCGATTCCATAGATGGCAATCACCGCCACCATTCCGGATTTCCATACCGAGCCCGAAACGGTATTCGGCAGATTGACCTTGCAGAGCATGATATTCAGCGCGGCCGCCACCAGCATTATTATCTGGATGCAGAGGTTCATCTTCGGAAGATTGATAATCTTTGCAACCGGCTCGCCGCCGATTTTGATCATCTGGCAGAATGCGAAGCAGATGATTACAAGCAGGGCGCCCAGGAAGATGAATACGGAAAGTTTCGCTTCACGGGAAATTACCTTGTCGAGGGTGGTCTCCGACTTGCCGTACATATATTTGTGTATCTTGGGATCCGCCACCCGCTTCTGGAATTCAGGATCCTTGTCGAGATCCTTGCCACGCCTGTAGGATGCCGCCGCTGCGCACATCAGCCCTATGACGCATGACGGAATGGTGACCATCAGTACCTGCGGGATCGAAACCATGTACCCGTTCGCGTTCGAAATCGTGACGAAAGCCACCACGGCTGCCGCAATCGGGGAGCAGGTGATACCCACCTGCGATGCGATCGAAGCCACTCCGCATGGGCGCTCTGGGCGTATCCCCTTTTTCAGGGCGATGTCGCAGATTATCGGCATTATGGTGTACACCACGTGCCCGGTTCCGACAAGCACCGTAAGGAAAAAGGTCACCAGCGGAGCCAGAAACGTTATATGGCCGGGGTGCCTGCGGAGCAGACGTTCCGCAATCTGGATCATCCAGTCCATGCCTCCTGAAGCCTGCAGGGTGCCTGCGCAGGTGACGGCCGCTATGATGATATAAATGACATCGGTAGGAGGAGTACCGGGTTTGAGACCGAATCCGAAGACCAGAATGGCAAGGCCTATGCCCGATATTGCTCCGAGGGCGAGACTGCCGTAGCGCGAGCCCACATATAGCGCAGCGAGCACGATCAGCAGTTCGATAATCATTGTAAAGGTCATAGCTTTATCAGTTTGTGACCTTAAAGATAGTAAAAAAGCAGGATTATAAAAAAAGATCCCCGGGCGAAATGCTTCGTCCGGGGATCCGAAGAACGGCGGCTACCTACTCTCCCAACTGGTCGGTCAGTACCATCGGCGTTAGTGCGTTTAACTTCTCTGTTCGGAATGGGTAGAGGTGGGTCCACACTGCTAAAACCACCGCAGTATTTTTCTTGAAAGACACATCAAGGCGCAGAAAGATCGGTTGCTTGAAAACTCCTCACCGAAAGATTTCGGGCTATTAGTACTGGTCGACTGATACCGTTACCGGCATTACATCTCCAGCCTATCAACGTGGTAGTCTCCCACGACCCTCAAAGGAAAC